>VOFJ01002929.1_pt1 | contig 80701 bp, 101 predicted proteins | sample 5384081 | NCBI WGS metagenome assembly VOFJ01 (sample SAMN12384729, study PRJNA508395) | human gut metagenome | isolation source: healthy gut I | host: Homo sapiens | reverse complement strand
TGGCTGGTGCTTCAGCAACAAAAAGGGCTATGTTCGCTGCGTAGATGTGGCGGAGCTTTTGGATGTAAAAAGCCTTCTGTGAGCCGGGCTGTCAAAGAACTGTCTAAAAAGAAATGCCTGATAAAAAAGGACGATGGCACACTCTCCCTCACAGAGCAGGGCCAGCAAATCGCCCAGCAAATCTATGAAAAGCACCAGTTCTTTACCAAACGACTCGTGGAAGCTGGTGTTCCACAGGATATTGCAGCACAAGACGCTTGCAAGCTGGAGTATGTTATTAGTGAGATAAGTTTTAAGAAATTGAAAGAGGCCGTTTGGATAAATGACCGGGAGGTGATACCATCGGAGAAATAATCATTATGAAACTGAACGAGGAAGAAAAAAAAAAAGATTTTTGAAGATTTCCTTTCATTTTTGCAGCTCCATCCAGAGCTAAAAAAAATGGGAGCTTTCCTCGGAACCGGTGCTATCTCTCCCCGATCTTGAGATTGACCCCAGCCAAAGGCTGGTGCGCTGTAATCAAAAAAGAAGTGGGCCTAACAGCAAAGGAATATAGTCTCCTATGCCTGCTGACAGTTAATAATGGACGAGTGTTGACCTATTCCCAAATCTATGAAAAGGTATGGGGTGAAGCTCTAACAATAAATGAACGAGGCACCATAGGATACCATGTACGAAACCTACGCAAAAAGCTCTATTCCGCTGATCCGCACCACCCTTTTATTATAGAAAGTGTCCGCGAGGTTGGGTATCGCTTTCAAACAACTTCCTAAATATTCACAGAGCGCAGTCTGAATGGCTGCGCTTTTTCTTTTTCTAAGGTGAGGCTATTCGGGAGGATTTTTCAAATTTCACACCTTGTCGTTTGTGTTTGACAACTTTCGGATGGATTGAAGAATGGATAGGAAGAGGTATGCAGGAATCCGCTAAGACTATGGCTGCACTATTGGCAACAAATGGAATGAAATAACTATATGTTACCCTTTCCAGCACTCCGCTGCTTTTCCTATACATTCTTATTCAATCATACATTTGAGGATATTTCTTTTTCAAATATGCTCTGAGCAAAATAGTTCCAATATTTATAAACAGAATCACAAGTATCAGATTAAGCGGAAGATATTCTCTTATCAAATTTCCCAATACTGCTACAAATGAAATACTGGATATTAAAACCATTTTATATAGGTCATCCCATATCTTCTTATATTGTTCAACTCCAGCCCAAACAAGGAATACACATCCGAGAATCCCAGCAGTAATCATAAGCATAGAGAAAAACCCTTTAAAGAGCATTTCTCCGGCAGTATCGCTTATATATTCCAACCGTTCAAACCATGCTATATATTCTTTGCACCAATTTATCGGTATCATTATTAGTTGCAGCACATCTTGTTGAAATGCTCCATTTTGAAGAAACGAAAAGAAAATTACACAAAGATATCCCCAGTCCCAAAAGAACTGATTTTCTTTCATATCAGCAATTTCCGATTTTGCTTTTCTCCTGGCTCTTTGTATCTCCATATCTGCCCGGTTCTTTTCCCTTTCAATCTGGTACTCTGCCTGCCTTGCCTGTTTTTCTGCCTCTTCCTGTTTCTTTTTTGCCTGTTCAACCGCTTCCACCGATGATTGGTTCACCTGCATTACTAATTTAGAGTTCCGGTCCCGAACGTCTTTTATTTCTTTTTCGAGCTGCTCTTGCTCGTTCCTTCTCATCAAGCCGTTTCTGTTCCTCAAGTCGTCGTTGCTCTGCTGTAAAGACTGATTGAGTTTCCGCATTTCGGACAATTCTTCTGTCATCTGCTGAATTTCGGCATTCGACTTCTGCATTTCTTCTTGCATTTCGTGATTCTCGAAGAATAGCCTCTGTTTTTCCATTTTCAGACTGTGTGTTCTTTTCTGAAATTCCAGGATAAACTCGTTCATCTTCTGATTTCTCACCTGTAACTCGTCCCTCTCTTCCGTCACTTTCTCCAGTGTTTCTGCCTGTTCCTTCACAAGCTGCTTCCACCTGTCGGTAGTACCCAATGAGTTCTTCGTCTGCTCCTGCTGTTCGCTCTGCTTCGGCTCGTATCCTTTCGTAATTTCCATTAAATTCATGCTCCAACGCCTCCTTACTGATATCCAGATGAAACGTTTTGGACAGATTGCTGTCACGCACTTTCTTCCCATCCTGATTCTGGAATGTGATATGCTTTCGCTTTTCCGTCCAGTTCACCCTCCATCCGAACTGTTTCATTTTTTCTATAAACTTTTTCTTTGCTGATACAATTTTCCAGTGCCTTTAATACCGCCATTGCACAGTCCGCTACAAAACTGTCCTTTACCTGTTGACGGAACAGGTTATATTTATCTTTGCTCCATGCAATGACTTCCCCTTTTTCAATCTGGCTTCCATCAAAGTGCTTTCCTTTCTCGGCAACTGTCAGTCCACGTTCTCGGCACATCTGATTGGTAAGCTGTTTCATACGTTCCAGATCCTTTTTGGTGTTATGCAGTTTTCTCCCATCTTCATAACTCACAGAATTTGTCACCAGATGACAGTGAATATGGTCTTTATCCTTATGGACTGCCACTAAGGTCTGAAATCCCTGAAACCATTTTTCTGCGAATTCTTTTCCAAATTCAAACGCCTGTTCCAGAGTAATCTGCTCGTCCTTATGCCAGGAAATAATGTTGTGAGCGTACATTCTCCCAGAATCTTTATCCCACACCTTCTTTTCCTCTAAAAATGCTCTGTACACCAGATCATAATTGATCTCATCATGGCAGTACGGTCCAGTCACATAGGTAAGTTGTTCACTAGTCTTATCCTGCCGCAGCACATATTCGATGCAGTTTCTCATTGCTCCATGTGTATTTGTCCGCTTATTAATCGTCTTATTAATAGCCATATCTTTTCACTCTCCTTCCTGTACTTAAGAATATTTTTATTAAGGAAATACAGCATACTGTCATTCGGAATTTCTCCATCTGTATGCAGCTTTCTTGCAATCTGATTGATATTTGTAGTAGCTCCACGAAGCTGACTGAGAATATCTGCAAACATCTGGTTCAATCTTTTCAGTTCTTCCACTTCCTCTGTAGAAGCTATCTTCAAGTCTGCAATTGCTTTTATCACAACTTCCTGCTGTGTTCTTCCGGATTCCTTTACTTTGCTTTGAAGTAGCTCATATTCCGCTTTATTCATCCGTATAGTTACTGTATGATTTCGTTTTCTCATAGGCTTTTATTTCCTTTCTCTACTTGATTTCTGCTCTATATTTACAACCATAGCGTTATGTCTAAATTAACAGGGGATTCCATAAGGGGATGTGTAACGTTCCCCTTTGGTAGATGCAAGACAACGTCTTAGCCAATCCGTGGCAATCTGAGAAGAAGTATCCAGTGGATATTTCTAACACAGAATTACCACCATTGGCGTGCCGGGGTTCCAAGGGGCAGACGCCCATGGCAAGTTTAGGAACAGCCCAAAGGCTGGCTCCGGTGCAGAGTGGCTTGCCACTTTGCGAAACTTGCCTGTCATCTCCCCACCACTGAACCGACACGTACCAAGCCATATTTTCCACCCTACGTTATCAGATCAAAATGGAGATGACAGTGGTCTTGTGGTGCAGGAACTGACTGTGGAAGAAAAAGAAAAACTCCCCTTCCATAGATTTTCTCTTTCTGAAACAGGCTGTTCATGCATCACTCCGATACGAAGTATCGGACAATCCTATGCCGTATCCGGCACTTTATTCTTTTCTTCGCCTTGCTTGTTCAATCCGCCCATCTGCCAACGCTTTTCTGTTATATTTTCCTGTTATTTCTGTCTTTCTTTTTCTGGATCTCTTTCCATTTCTGCTAAAAGACATAATAATAGCAGTCGTAAACATTCCACTGATCTTTACCAATAGAAATGCCATCACTGCCATCGTCTTTTTCTGCTATTCTGTTTTCGTAAAGCTATTCCTTACTGTCAGTCTGTTTTCCTGTTACTGCTATTTCATAACCATCTAAAAACTGTCTGCAAAATCCAGTGCTGCATCCATATCAGCTTCTTTCTCCCAGTCCAGATTATCTTCTGCGATCTCTCCATCCGTTTTCTCCATTGTTAGTGTTCTGTCCGGCAGATTACTTTCTCCTACCGATTCTTTTACAAACGGTACAAGCATTTCCATCAGATTCTTCGCTATAGCCATCGGGACGGATTCTTTCACTCCATCCCTGACAGCTGTTTCCACTCTTTCCAAAAACGCATCTTCCTTTTCTCTGGTTTCCAGATACGGATCTGCTTCATTCCTGTACTCTCTGGAAAAATAATCGTTTAAAAGCAACTACAACTGCTCTGGTGTACGATTTATATTTTTCCCTGTCCATCGTCTGCAAATATTCCCCCATGCCTGCCTGTCCTGTTCATCACAAAGATTTAAACGGATATTTGTATTGATGATTTTCCGTTCTTTTCTCATACAAGCATCCCTCCGTTTCTCTGGATTTTCCTTACGGTCATTGCTTCATAACCTTTCGCTGTGGCACAGATATCCCGTACAATCGTTACCCGACTCTTGTCATATTCTCCAAAATTCTGGATCATACAACCGCCACCGCCGACCACGTACAGACGCATCAGTTCTGGATTATATTCCCGTTCTCTCAGCTTATGGAAGATTTCTTTCGTATAATCTCCGGCAGCTTTACGAATGACTGTCAGATATTTCTCACCAATATCTGCTGTCCCGGTACGGATCACCTGCTCAATCACCAGATCGTCCACCACTGTTCCCAGTTCTTTCAGCAGGGATTCCCTTACAGCAAGCACACACTGATGCGTTCCATATTTCTCTGTAAAGCATTTCTTCTCTAATGGACGGGAATTGTTGATATACATGATGTTCATAGTTCCGTTTCCAATATCCACAAGCATGTTGATTCCTTTGAAATCCTGTAAGCGGTAAAAGGCTGCTGCAAATCCCTGTGGGTAAATATCAGCTCCTGCAAACTCCACATGATACTCTTTATTGCGGAATATAAAATCTACACTTTCATTCTGGAGAAGATATTTCTGGAAGTCTTCTTTCTGTGTAGCTACCCAGGTAAGTGGAAGTCCGGCTGCAATGTGTACCTTTGCCCGATTCATTCCTTTCCCATCAAGTTCTCTTGCGATAACCGCCAGTGTCAGCACATAATAGTCCTCATCCTGCGTTTTCTCTGCACAGAACTCCTTGTGTTCCTCTCCGATCTGGTAATACATTCCATTGTAAACAAGAAGATTATTCTGAAAGATTGGCTCCTTGTCATATCTGGCTACACCGGATGGAAAACATCTGGTGGCAGTTTTCATGTTTCCATAACCATGATCAATCCCGATCACCATAACTGTTTCATTTCTGTTATTTTTCATCATTCTCATAATCATACCTCATTCTTTCTTTTCTTATCCAATCCTATTAATACTTACGTGAATTGATAAGATGGATATTTTATTTACTGGTTCTTTAATAATTCATATTTAATAACATGGATTATTAATAGCAACGGTTTGTCCAGTATGGGATTTACCATATCTGGTTTTCCTATTTTCTGATGTCCGGAGATAGAAATTTCCTATGACCTGATTGTCCCAAATTGGACTATCCACCCTTAGGCACTTCTCTTCTCCACTTAATCATTTTCTTCTCCTAATGGAACTTCCCGGATAATATATTCGGTATCGCCATAAAAGCCATACTCATTACGCAATCTATGACGTTCCACATATCCATGATGCTCTAATTCCTTAATTGCAGAACGAACAGAATCAATCCCATCTCTGCTCAATGTTGCCAGTCCTTGCATATTGTAATTCCAGTCATCTGGCAAACTTAACATCAGCGATAATAGACCTTTCGCTTTCAATGTCAGATTCTTATTCTTGAAATGGTGATTACTCATTACCGTAAAATTCTTAGTTCTCTCTACACGAAAAATCTGTGCCATGCTCCCCACTTCCTTTCCAGACAGAAAAAGACGCAAGCCATATTCTTATGACTCACGCCTTTCTGCATAACTTACTTTTCTATTCTTCTGTTTCCAATTCCAATCTCTGTAAAATATCTCTTACAATACCTGCATCTTCAATCAGATTAATTCCAAAACATTTTTTACCTGCATCCTTCAAAGACGCACCCACATGATATGCTTTCGTTTTATCAAGAATTAAAAAACGATCATGAAATGCTCTTGTGTACTTCACATCCAGTTTAGGATACTGTGCATTAAAGTTATCTACATCTGTTTGAGATAATTTTGTCCGTTGCTGTGTATAAACTATCACCGCCACATTTTCTTTCTTCTTTGACAAAATATTTAATGTTCCTACATCCACATATCCATCTACCAGAACAATTTCCGTTTCTGCCTTCTGAATCAGTCCTATTAGTAAACTGAACGCATCATATATCTGACCATCAAAAAATATCTTTTGATTAGACTCCTCATGATCTGATATGTACTCAAAAATCTGCTCCAGTTTTTCATCTGTCTTTTTCTGATATTCCAGTTGTTTTAGCTCAACGTTACTAATCCTTTCAAACAAAAGTGCATTGTTGGCTATAAACCGTCGCATTTCTACAAATGCACGCATAATACCTATACTTACATTAATTGCCACCTCGCTATGCAATACACTTGCAAGCATGGATATTCCCTGCTCTGTAAATACATACGGTAATGTACGTCTGCCACCATAACCATTTTTCTGTTCCACTGCCATTTGAGGTGCCAAATTGGCATTTCAAGTTTTCATATTCATCTTTTGTAAGCTGAAATCGAAAATCTTCTGGAAATCTGGCAATATTTCTTTTAACGGCTCTGTTTAACGCTCCCGTTTCTACCTGATAAAGCATTGCCAGATCACTATCCACCATGACTTGTTTGTTTCTTACTACATAAATCAGATTTTCAACGTCCGGTGGCATGATTTCAACTATTTGTGTTTCCACTGGTTCCATTTCTCTTACTTTCTGATCCGCCATTCCATCTCCTCTATAACTTGAAATGCCAAACTGGCATTTCAAGTTACTTTACCGCACAATCATTTCTTATGAGTTCCCAAAATCCATGTTCCCATTTTACCCTATTTTTCTCATTCTGCCTACTGCTATTTTTCATACAATAATGAGGTCGCAATCCACGACCTCATCACCTTCATTTAAACATAAATCAATTCCTTGAGAATAATCTCTTCTGCAATTGCTTTGTGTTGATTAGCAGCTCTTACCCAGGCAATCTGATCTTTCTCTTTATCCGGCAAAGGCTCTTTTTTCTCTAGCTGTTTCAGAATAATTTCTTCCCATTCTCTGACTGCCTTGTCTACTTCCAGAAGGTGTTCCCCTATTGTATCCTGTAAAAGCATCACCTGATAGGTTGAATTTCGATGGTTCTTCAGATAATCTCTGCGTAAGAATCCATACTTGCCAAGCTGCTCCATCTGATTACCTGATTTATAAGTAAGATTCGGAATCAAGTATCCATTTACATTCGTATAAGTCAGTTTCATTTTATTAGCACTCTCCATTTCTCATCATTTTTTTACGACAAATTTACGACATTTGCGATAAATTTGACGATACTCCACGATACCAGACAAAACAACTAAACACCCTGAAAGCCTGTAAAATAGGCATTTCTGCAATACACAAGACAGGACAAAAATCAACTTCCATTGTCAAGAGGTGAGTGCTAATTTTTTTGTGAAGAATTTGTGAACGCTGCGAGCTCTGTAAAATGACAAAAACAGTATCCAAAAGCTTTGGCTCTCCTTCTTATTTTAGCTTGTACGAAATCTTGACACGGAACACAATGTGAGGGAAAATACTATGAAAACAGCCGCCATGACTGACATCAACAGAGGTCTTGCAAAACACCTCTGAAAAAAAGGGCATGTTAGATGAAACAAAAAACACTTATTCCGCTTATCGTTTTCTTACTGGGTATATGCCTTGTTGGTATAATCCTATACAAAGTAGACTCTCATGAAACAGCACAGAACCATACAACAGCATTATTAAATGCAACAACCTATGGGGAACGCATAAAAAATGAGATTACAGAAGGGATAGACGTTACGGATGTTCTGAAACAGATTTTGATCAGTGAATCTGGAGAATTTAACCAGTTTGACATGATTGCAGAAAATCTTATGTCTGATTCTATTGAAAGCGTGCAGCTTGCTCCGAATGGTGTTGTGACAGATATTTATCCGTCCACCGGAAATGAAGCAGGCAAAATTGATCTGCTCCATGATAAAGATCGTGGAAAGATTTCCTGTTATGCAAGGGACAACCATACAATCATTACCCAGGGACCATTCAAATTGAAACAGGGCGGCTCTGGAATTGCTGTCCGCAATCCCATTTTCCTGAAGGATGAAAACGGATTGGAATATTTCTGGGGCTTTACCATTGTTGTCCTGCGTGTACCCGACATTTTCTCAGACGCGGTCAGTGCACTTTCCAGCTTTGGATATGAATACAGAATTTCAAAGACAGATGCTCCCTGGAGATGATACCTATAACATTATTTCTCAATCAAATGATTCGTTGATAAATCCGGTTTCTTATACTTTTACGATAGGGGAAGAGGAATGGATGTTTGAAGTCGCTCCTCAAGGTGGATGGCGAAACAATTTATTAATAACAAAAACCAGTGTGATATTAATTGCTAACGTTATACTTCTGTCCGTTCTTACCTGTGTATGGCTGACTTCGAAAGAAAATAAAAACAGATTCCAGATACTGGCACACACGGATTCCCTTACCAAAATTTACAATCGCTATGGATTTGATGAATTGGCAGCGAAAATGATAGCTAAAAATCCGAAAACTCATTTTGTGGCTGCACTTTTTGATATTGATGACTTTAAGTTTATCAATGATATCTATGGACACGGTTATGGTGACAAGGCATTGAAATGTCTTGCAGACAGCATGAAAGCTTTTTTTCCATCTGATGCCATATTAGGAAGAAACGGTGGAGACGAATTTTGTGTTCTTCTCCCTAACTATACCTTTGAAGAAGCAGAAGCGCAATTGCAGCAATTCACCAGCCTTCCCAAAACATTCTCATGCAGAGGAAGGGAGCAGCAATTTTATATTTCTCTTGGATATGCGGAATATCCGACCTTTGCATCCAGTCTTTCACAGCTCATGCGCTGTGCAGATGCAGCTCTCTATGAAATAAAGCTTCATGGGAAAAATGGATGTATGTCTTACAGTAAGAAACTTCAATCCGTTGTTCGCAAACAGCTGGGCTTTGCACTTAGAGATATCTCCGAACACCTTCCGGGTGCATTTATCATATACAGAGCAGACAAGGAAGATGACGAACTTTTTTATGCAAACCATGAATTTCTTTCTATGACCGGATATCAAAGTATGGATGAATTCTTCAGGCTCACCAATAAGAGTTTTCACAACCTGATTCGTGAAGATGAGCAGCAGCAGATAGAAGCAAGCATTTGGGAACAAATCGACAGCGGAAATGAAAATGACTATATTCATTTTCATCTTCGAAAGGCGGACGGATCTTATCTTTCTGTACTGGATCATGGGAGAATTGTAGAAAGCCCACAATATGGAAAAGTATTCTATGTATTATTTATGGACTGGGAAGATATGCATATTCATTACAGCGACAAATTCTCCGGATAAGTTTTCCGATTGGCATGCTCCAGCTCAAGCAGTGCCATCTTTTTGTCAAGTCCGCCTGCATACCCTGTCAGGTTCCCCTTTGTCCCAACAACCCGATGGCATGGAATGATGATTGAAATCCCGTTATGTCCCACCGCACCGCCTACCGCTTGCGCAGACATATGAGGCCGGTTCTGCAGCTTTTCCATCTGTCTTGCGATTTCTCCGTAGGTCATCGTCTGACCATAGGGAATTTGCAGTAAAATCCTCCATACCTCCTGCCGAAACGGCGATCCGATCGGATGCAGCTTCGGTGTAAAGTCCGGTTCTTTTCCCGAAAAATATTCGTCCAGCCATTCCCTTGCCTGTGCAAGTATCGGCGTTTCCTGCGCAACCTGCTCTGCCGGAAGTGTATCTGCAAAATAGCTCTGCCCGAAAAACCACAAACCGGTAAGCCCGATTTCGTCCGCCGCCAGCAAAATATCCCCAAGCCTGGAAGGATATATGCTTGTATAAGCTTTCTGATAAATATCTGTCATGATCACACCCTAAAAATGTTTGGAAAATATCTCATGTAAATACTCCTGCTACCTGTTTGTGATCTTCTCTGCCAGCCTGCGCATTGCACTGCACCTGTCAGACAGATTTTCTTTTGTCACCAGATATGCTACATCGGCTTCCTTTGCTTTTACGACCATGAACTGATTCACATCCGCAGAAAAATGAATCGGATCCATGTAATAATCCAAATTCAAAATAATATCCTCATCCGTCTGAAAATCGTAAATCTGCACATTATCATATACAATCAGCGCTTCCATCGCCGCCTGTCTGGCATAGAGATATTCCTCCGTCTGCCCGCTCCGGTACACGCTGTCCCACCAAAGCTCGGAATAGGGCGGCAGGAAAAAAATAAAATTCTGTCTCCGGATGCTTTTTTACCATATCTGTCAACAAACCAATATTTTCATCTACCCGTGCCTGCCACTCAGACGGCTCCTGCATCGGTGCAATCTCTTCCGACTGTTCGTAATGCTTTCTCGCCTCTTCTTCAGAAAAGGTTTTATACTGCCAGAAATTATAAGACATCCCATCGTCGTACCCGCTGAAATTCATCGCCAGCAGATACGGGATATCCTCAAACAATACATCCTTGTTGAACAGATACTTCACGTCATTGATCGGATTTTATCATATAAATACAGCGGCATCGAATCGTTGACAAAATTCGTCTCCGGGTCGCCGTCCAATGCAAACAGATCGAGGCTGTAAAACACATTTTTCAGATCGTGCGTCGCAAACGCTTCATCCATATAAAATTTCAGATCTGCGCACGTCCCGGAGCTTTTGATCGCCTTGACCGTCCTACAGGAAAATGCCTCGTCAAACCAGTGATTGTTATAATTTTCCGCTGTAGAGGATCCTGCCAGCACGCTGTCATAAGAAAAAAAATTCCGTATCGTGCCGATACACTGATATTCCGATTTCGTTACGACTGCTTTCATCCCCGGCAGCGGACCGTGAAAATGATAAAACGGGTCAAAAATCACTACCACTGCTGCGATCGCTGCTAAAAGCGCTGCCGTCCAGACCGCAAAACGCCGAATCCATTTGGAATTTACCATATTTTTCTCTCATTCCTCACACTGTCCCGGACAGATCATACTGCCGCCATTTTCCCTTTAAAACGAAAAATAGAGATACTCGCTCACGCCTGTCATTGAGATCATTGACCAGGTAAACAAAACCGCCAGAAGCACCGGATACAGCCTGCCATAGCCTTTCTGCCTCTTCAATGCAACCACGCCGGATACTTTTTCTCCGGAAAGAACCCGGAAACAGATTGCAATCAGCACAACAAAAACTCCGAGCCAGAACCACGAAAGCAGTCCCGGCAGCTTCATCGACAGCGCCTTTGTGATCATGTAACATTCCGTCATGTCGAGCGCCGATGCCATCTGAAACACAAAGCCGTTCCATTTCAGGCTGACAATGCTTTTTAAAACGTCAATCCCCTGCGCAATGCTCTCTGCCCTGAAAAACACGAAGGTCATACAAACATAGGCAAAGGTCGCTGCCTGCCGCATCCATTTTTTCGGTAAATGCGGATGCTCCAGGTTATCCCAGATCATCCCGACTCCATGTAAAAATCCCCACAGCACAAAGGTCCACGCTGCGCCGTGCCAGAGCCCTGAAAGCAGCATAACGATCATCACATTGCACAGCGTCCGCATCTTCCCCCTCCGATTTCCGCCCAGGGGGATGTATACATACCTTGTAAAAAACCGTCCCAGCGTCATGTGCCATCTGCGCCAGAATTCCTTGACCGAGGCAGAGTGAAACGGCGCATCGAAATTTTCTGCGACCTCCAGACCGATCATTTTGCCCAGACCGACCGCCATATCGCAATAGCCGCTGAAATCAAAGTACAGCTCCGTCAGATACCCGACCGCCAGAAGCAGTGCCGAAATGCTGTCCAGCATCGAAACATTGCTGTATCCATAGTTGACCGCCTTTGCCAGCGTATCCGCCAGCAGCACTTTTTTGGCGAGACCGAACACGAAAAACTGGATTCCTTCCGAGAACCGCTCTGCATGAAACCTGCGCCTTTCCGGCTCCTTTAACTGCCCCATAAACTCTGAACGAAGCAGAATCGGTCCCTGCAGCAGCTGCGGAAAATAAACCCATAAATGTCAGGTAGTCAAAAAAGCTGTCCCTTGGCGCATCTCCCCGGCACCGGTCAATCAGGTATGCCAGCTGTTGAAACGTGTAAAAACTGATTCCAACCGGCAGCAGGATCTGCAGCATCGGAAAGTCCGTATGAAATACTGTATTCAGATTTTCCAGGAAAAAATTGCTGTACTTAAAATAACCCAACAGCCCCAGATGAAAAACACATCCGACACCAGTCAGCACTTTTTTCCCTTTTTCCGAGAAAATTTTTTCAGGCAGACAGCTCAGAAGCCAGCCTATCAGACAGCTGAACAGAAGCAGCCACAGATACTGCAGATTTGCATACGCATAAAACCACAGGGACATCCCGATCAGATATCCCTGTGCCAGTTGAAATTTCTTTTTCCAGTTCAGAAAATACCATCCTGCCAGCAGAAGCGGCAGAAACAGTAACATAAAAATATGGGAATTAAAAAGCATATTCCGTTCCTTTTAAGCTCTGGATTTGATAAACGCCTCAACCTCTTCCACTTCAGGCATTACGCGCAGTGCACCTTTTCTGGTGGTTACGATGGATGCTGCTGCGTTTGCAAAGGTCAGCATCTCAGTCAGCTTCTCCTCATCCAGGTTGTCCAGACCGTATTTCAGGACATAGTGCAGGCAGCAGCCGCCGAAGGTGTCGCCGGCACCGGTTGTCTCAATGGTGGAATCCTGCAGGAAAGGCTTCACCTCTACGCGCAGATCCTTGTAGTAAGCGCGGCTTCCGTCTCTTCCCAGAGACAGCATGATCAGCGGGATATTGTACTGTTCACGCAGCTTTGCGATACCTGCATCGAAATCCTCTTCGCCGGTGAACCACTGGATCTCGTTATCGGAAATCTTTAAAACGTCACACTTGGACAGACCATATGCAACCTGTTCTTTTGCATCGTCTAAGGTCTTCCACAGAGGGGGACGCAGGTTCGGGTCGAAGGAAAGGATTGCGCCGCTTTCTTTTGCGATGTCAATCGCTTTCTTGGTCGCTTCACGGACACCATCATGAGTCATGGACAGTGTGCCATAGTGGAAAATCTTCGCATCGCGGATCAGATCCTCATGCAGATCCTCCTTGCGCAGCATCATATCTGCACCGGGATTCCGGTAGAAAGAGAAGTCTCTGTCGCCGTCCGGGAAGGTCTCTACGAATGCCAGAGTTGTTCTTGCATCTTCGTCAATGATCAGGTTGGAAGTGTCGATGCCAACCTCATCCAGGGTTGCTTTTAATTTGTTGCCGAACAGATCCTGTCCGACTTTGCCGATAAATGCGGTCTTGCGGCCTGCTTTGTTCAACATTGCCAGCACGTTGCAGGGCGCTCCGCCCGGATTTGCTTCGTAAGTCATATTGCCCTGTGCGCTCTTGCCGTTCTCGGTAAAGTCGATCAGCAGCTCACCCAGTGCAACTACGTCAAAATTCTTCATGGAATAATCCCCTTCCTGTCTTTTCTTTCACGTTTTTCCAAACGTTTCTGATATCCTTTATTCTAACAGTTCACCACCAAAAAGAAAACCATAATTTTCTCATTTTCACTATCATTTCTGCGTAAATGTTACTGTTCACCCGCAGTCTGAATAATACGCTCCACACCAGCCTCCGGATTTTTTCTGTCCCGGATTCGCCAAATGTGCGCACTTTTCCGATTTGTTTCAGCTTTTGATAGTAGCACCGAAAATTCTCCGTATCTCTGCGCTTATAGCATTTCCTCACAACATCCATAACAGCCAGATACAACCTCCATTTTAACAGCTCCTCCAGCTCTGCATCCTGCAGACCTTTTACAGCCTCTAAGAGCTCCTCCTGCACCCGAATACTGTCCAGATTGTTTTTCGTGATTCCATCCTTCTCTGTATGGGTCGCGCTGCTGTCCCGCCGTCTCCAATAGTACAGCGGCTTCGCAATAAAGCAGACAGAAGTCTCTCTGCCACAGAAAACCTCCGCCAGCCATTTTTCATCTTCCCCCAGGGTTCGTATTTTTTTTTCAAACAAAAACAGCCCCTCTGCAGATTTCAGCACCTCCCGTTTAAAAACCTTGTTCCACACCACAGGTGCGTAGTTATTTTCTCTCAAAAAAAACCTTAAACGCCTCCGTGCCGCAACAGGTCTCCACCCTGCTTCTACTGCTGCCAGCTGCCTTTTTGCACTCCTGTCCTGCTGCCTGCCATCCCCTGCTCTGTACCAGCCCCCGTAAAGGCTTCATAGCTGCAGCAGGCGCTGTCCGTTCCGTTTTGCTCCATAGCGTCGATCAGCTCTGTATAGATTGTCCTTCCCACAAGATCGTCTGAGTCCGCATAGGTGATATATTCCCCACGAGCTTCCTGCAGTCCGGTGTTTCTTGCCGCACTCACTCCGCCATTCTTTTTGTGGATGACCTTGATCCTTTTATCCTTTAATGCACAGGCATCGCAAATTTCACCGGACTTATCCACAGAACCGTCATCTATCAACAGTATATGAATCTACGATCGAACAGCTGCAGGAACAGGTCGCTTCTTTAAAGAAGTTCTCCGAGAACGGTTCCGACCAGCTTCGCGCACTCCGGGAAGAAACGATACAGATCACGCGCCGTCAGAAGCGGGAAGCGGAGGATTTGATCCGCACCCTGCAAAGTCAGGTCATGGAAACCCTTAAGCAATTTCCGGCGCAGGATTCGACGCTTCAGCATCAGGTACGGGAGCAGGAGGGGCGTTTAATGGCCCAGGCAACACAGATCAAACAACAAAGCGCTCAGCTCGAGGCTCAGTCTGCGCAGATCAAACAGCAGCGCACTCAGCTCGAAGCTCAGTCTGCACAGATCGAAACCCTGCAGTCTGACCTTGCGAAAAAAGAGAAGGATCTGACCTCTCTTCACAAGCAGCTGGTTCAATCCGGAAACATCCTGCAGCAGGTACAGCAAAGCCTTGAAAGGGTTCAGCTGTCCGCAGTGCTTCCCCCTTCGACCACGCCTTTCCCGACCCTGGAAGCGCCAAAAGCTGACAAGCCTCAGACAGACGCTTCCCTTCCGGATCTGGAAAACCGGCTGGATAGGCTGTTCTCCGATACCTTAAACAATCTGAACAACTGTGAAAAGACCGCTCAGAATACTATTTTCCATCTCGTAAAATCCATCAGCTGATTTAGGAATGCTTTTTCCTCGGATTGATTTTATACCACAGACACTGCAGACGATGATACAGTCTGTTTCCTAAAAGCCTTCTTAACCGAAGGCTTTTTTGTTCCTTTTCGTTCAGCCAGCTTCCATCATAGTGATGAATGGAAACCGTATGCTCTGTGATCTCTTTTTTTCGATGAAAATAGCTGACAGGAGCAAGGTATTGCGTCGGAAGAAAAACGATTCCGTCAATTTCCTGTTTTGTATTGTCAAGGCGCAGACCGAAGGTGCGCAGCGTCCGCGTATTGCGTCCAGGACAAGACTCTGTATCAAGTCTTCCATCCTCTTTGATAAAAGGAATGTCCTCATAGTCCTTTAAAAGTGCACCGACGATCGGATGCCCTGCACGTGCACCAAAGCCAAGGCCCGTTGCAATCCACATCTGACCATCTATCTCCTTTTCAAAGCCCATATAACCATCCAGCTCTATAAGCTCATCCAGCGGTTTGATCAGCTCCACATCCACGTCCATATAAATTCCGCCCTGTTCATACACGATCTTTAACCGCGCATAATCACTGACAAATGCCCATTTTTTTTGCTCATAGGCCTCCCGTGCATATCGGTTTTCCGTCAGATCGAAATTATCCTCGTTCCATTCGATGATCTCATATTCAGGACAGTATTTTTTCCAGCTCTCAATACATTTCTTTGCCGACTCCGGCAGTGGATTTCTTCCAAACCAGCAATAATGAATTTTCTTAGGAATACTCATTTACAAATCTCCTCATAAAAATGTTCCAGGCGATCAATTGACGCTTTCAGGGAAAACTCTTCCCGGATAAGCTGCGCTCCTTTTTCTGAAAATTTCCTGCGCAGTCTGTCCTCCGATACCAACTTTGATAGAGTACAATGATGTTTGCAAAAGTGAAAAGGAAATAGACAAGCCACTAGGGGCTCCTGTAAAATGAAAGTTGTCGAGACAATCATACTGCAAAGGAGAGACCCTAATGGCTCACAAAAAGAATAGCACAAATCTCACAGAATTACTACTGCAATGTATGACTCAGCCGGATCCCATGCTGAGCATGCTGGAATGGCTGTGCACACGGCTCATGGAGGCAGAGGTGGATCAGCAGCTGGGGGCAGAGAAAAGTCAGCGCACGGACGGAAGGAGCGGCTATCGCAGCGGCTACCGTCCTCGCCGTCTGGACACACGTATGGGGACGATGTACCTCATGGTTCCTAAGGTACGGCAGGGCGGTTATATCCCGTTCTTTGTCACAGAGCGCAAGCGCAGTGAAGCAGCGCTCATTCAGGTCGTTCAGGAGTCCTTTTTGCGAACATCCCTTAACACAGTCGTTCGTTATCCTGACCAAATACGTTGTTATGTAAATCCGACAACACCACTGCCCTTATATTCTCCCCGATCTTTTCCGAGGTCACGCGATAAAAGGTGGTTTCAAAGGTACTGTTATCTGACAGCTTCCACAGAACTCCTGCTCCGACTGCAAAAAGCAGCAGAATTGCAAACAATTTTAATCGTAATTTTCTGATTTTTATTTTCCTTTCCCTTTCCCTTTCGTACTTTTCCCAAATCTATGCTCTGTTATCCTATGTTTAGAATACCTTCTCATGCCGATGTTTGCAAGGTTTTTCCAGAAAAAAAGGGGATCCTGATCCTATTTTTTTGAACCATTTTCTGATTCATTTTTTATAGAATCAAAAAGATATTTTAAAAAGTAAAAAGGTATGATATACTGAAATCGGAAACGTTGCCAATTGTGCATTATTACCAAAAAGAATGTGTTTTATTTGGAAATATGTATAGCGGCAGACACAAAAATATTAAAATTTCAGGGAGGACAATATATGTCAGCTGAAACAGAAACCCAATATAATCCTCAATATGGCGTTCGCAGAACTATTTTTTCGGATGAATATGATTTTCTGACCAAAATTGAGTCCGTATGCGTTCAGGAGGATGGGCTGCATTTTGCAGTACGTACATGGAAGGATCGTACCGTAAAGGTCTGTGTCACATTTTTGACACCATCTGTATTCCGATTTGTTATGGTACCTGAGCTGACTGCCCAAAGTCACAGACAGACCGTGCTGGAATCTACGTCTGCTTCCGAGTTTGAAAGCAAAAATGCCAAACTTGTCGAGACCCAACATTATTTTGTATATGAGACAGAACAGTTAAGTCTGCATTTCGAAAAAGATTACTGGGAAATGTCCGTATATCAAAATGGAAAACTGTTAACAAAGGAACAGGCCTTCGATACCAATGTCGATAATCGCTGGAAACAGCTTCCGACAGGCTTTCGGGTAGATGCGTCCGGAAAAAGCATTTCCACCTTCGAGCAGTTTGTCCTGTTTTCCGATGAGATGTTCTGGGGCTTTGGTGAGAAGTTTACACACTTTAACAAGCGCGGACAGCGGATCGAATGCTGGCAGAAGGATGCGTTATCAACCAACTCAGAGGATTCCTACAAAGGACATCCCTATTTTACAAGCAGCCGCGGATATTCCATCTTGTTAAACACCTTTACCCGTTCGTCCTTTGACATGGGTGCTTCCTCATGGATCAGTTATCAGATCGGCAGTAATGACCCTGTATTGGATTACATTTTCTTAGCAGAAGAGAGTAAGGATTATAAGAAGCTGTTACAGCAGTATCTGCAGCTTACCGGACAGATCCCTATGATTCCTCAGTGGGCTTTTGGTTTCTGGATGTCCAAATGCTCCTATATGAGCCGTAAGGAAATCGAAGATGTGGTTGATAAGGCGGAACAGCTTGGTGTAGGCATTGATGTAATCCATATCGATGGCTGGCAGAAGCCGGATATGGCCGGTTTATGGGAATGGGATACCGAACGCTTTCCTGATCCCGAGGGAATGATCCGGGAATTAAATAAAAAGAATATTCATTTAAGTCTTTGGAACTATCCCTATTTGCAGGAAAATTCACCGGAATATAAGGCTCTGGCAGAGCGCGGATTCTTTATTAAAAATAAAGAGGGACAGCCGGCATTGTTTAAATCCACCGCTGACTCAGAGTATTTATGTGCCTGCTTTGACTTTACAAATCCGGAATTTCTGGAATGGTACGGAGAACGGATCAAGAAGATCGTCCGCATGGGCGTTTCTGTCATTAAAACAGATTTTTCTGAAGCAGTACCGAAGGATGTTGTGTTCTACAATGGAATGAACGGATACGAAGGACATAATCTGCTGACCTATCTGTATGCAAAGAATATTTACGGATGGATGAAGGAAATCTGTGAAAAACGCGGAGAATTGCCCCTTCTTTGGGGACGCAGCGGTTATGCTGGTTCTCATACGATTCCGGCAGCATGGGCAGGAGACTCCTCCAGTGATAAAGCGACTCACAGTGCGATCCTTCAGGCCGGCCTTGGCATGGCAATGTCCGGTGTATCTTTCTGGGGTTATGATCTGGGCGGATTTTATCATACCGGTTATACCGGAAATGAGGAGCGCCCTGATACAGAAGATTATCTTTCCTCTGTACAGATGGGACTTTGGATGCCCTTATCCAGAGCACATGGCAAAACACCGAGAGAGCCTTGGCAGTATGGTGATCTGGCCCTGAAAAACGTTAAAGAATGGATCAATTTCAGACATCGTCTTGCTCCATATCTTTATCATACAGCCTGCCAGAGCCATCTTTTCGGCATTCCGATGCTTCGTCCGGTGGTAATGGAATATCCAAAGGATCCAATGGCAAAGATGCAGAATCTGTCGTATATGCTGGGAGATTCCTTATTGGTTTCGCCCGCCTTTGACAGAGAGGAATACGATCTGTATCTTCCGGAAGGTCAGTGGAGAAATATTGAAAGCAAAGAAGTATATAAAGGCGGATCCTTTGTCCATGTAGAAACGAAATCCTTTGCAAATGGCGGTACCTCCCTTCTTGTTTTCCAGAAAGAAGGAACAAGTATTCCCTTACTTGCTCAAAAAGAAGTAATGCATGTACCTGCAACAGCATGGAAGCGTGAGGATTTGGATTTCATGACCTTCACAACAACAGATATCACAGAAAAAATCTATGTACCAGGTGAATGCGGCAAGGTTGAATTTATCCAGGTAGAAGCAAAGAAAAATGCTTAAAAAATGCAATTCTGACATCTGAAAAAGAATGTGCCTTGGCACATTCTCGCGCCGAGGCGCGGTTGCTTCTGCAACCATCTACCCCTGCGCCGAGTGCGCATCCCCGCGGAGCGTTTTTACTTCATAGGACACATTTTCCTATGAAGTAAAAAGGAGCTTCGACAGAAACACAGGTTTCTGCGAAGCTCCTTTTATGTAACCTATTTTTATCTTTGTGCCAAACGAGCCGCGAGCAGGACTTCCAGCCCTGCTCTGCGATCACAGTTAAACTGCTTAAAGTACTATTACAGCGGCATCAAATGCCTCCACTTTTCCGTCAAAAACCTTTTCTGTAAGCAGCTCCTGTTTTTGCGCATACTCCTTAAATTCCTTCGTATGATCGCTGCAATTGAAAATCAGGGCAATGGTTTCTTCCCCATTTTTTCTTATCAGAACGATTGTCTCATCTTCATCCCTTGTGATGGCTTCGGCCAATTCCCCTTCTACGATACAGGTATGTGCTTTTCGAACCTGCAGCAGTCGTTTATACCATTCAAACATCTCTTTATCCTGGTATTCTTCATCCCAGTACATGCCTCGTCTGCAGTCCGGATCATTTGCTCCAGGCATCGCATACTCATCCCCGTAATAAATCATAGGCATTCCCGGCAATAACAGTTGGAAGGCCGCTGCCAGATGCTGCTTTTTCTTATTGTCCTTACATAAATGTAAAAAAATCTTGCTGTATCATGGCTGTCGATCAGATTCCACATAAGAGGATAACATTTTTTTGTGTAAGCGTCCTTTCAGGTATCCCAGATTCTGGACAAACTGGCTGACACTGATCTTTTCATCTGCAAGCAGATCTATCAGATTCAGATAAAAAGGATAATTCATGACCGTATCCCATTCATCTCCCTCCAGAAAATCTCCCGCATAATGCCAGATTTCCCCAATGATCAGCATATCCTTCTTTACTGCCTTGATTGCTCTTCGGAAACGTTTCCAGAAGAAATGACTGATTTCATCTCCTACATCCAGTCTCCATCCGTCAATATCACATTCCCTGATCCAATAGCATGCAACGTCCGTAATGTAGTTTGCAACCTCTGGATTTTTCAGATTCAGCTTTGGCATTCCACCATAATACCCAAAGCACAAGAAGTTCGGAATCTCTCCCCATTCGCCCTTCAGTGGCAATTCATCGATATAATACCAGTCCAGATATTTGGATTTTTCGCCCTTTTCCAGGATATCCTTAAATGCAAAAAACTCTTTTCCGGTATGGTTGAACACCGCATCCATAACCACCTTCATCCCGCGGTCATGTGCTTTTTGTACCAGCTCCTTAAGATCCTCCTTTGTTCCAAAGGAAGGATCGATTTCATAATAATCAATGGTATCGTACTTATGGCAGGAATCCGATTTGAAGCTGGGCGTCATATATATAACATCAATTCCCAGATCCTGAATATGATCCAGATGATCGATAATTCCTCTGAGGTCACCATGCAGATCATCCATAGGCGTAATGGGTGCTTTATACCAAAGCTTTTTGTCTACCGGCTGTGATGCTGCAAAACGGGATGGAAAGATCTGATACACGACCTTATTTGCTGCCCAATCCGGGACCTCAAACATTTCTTCCTCCCGAAGGTTCTGCGGACAGTCAAACATTCTGTCTCTGTTTGTGATAGATTCCTTATCAAACTCATAGTTGCCGTAATATACCTTTTCTCCCTGCATATCCGTAAATTCAAAGAAATAGCGGAGACAGATCAGGTGCATCCGAACCTGTGCTTCATAATAATCATTAAACTGTGAAGTAGCAACCTTTTTCATCACGATGGTCTTTCGCGTATCCTCACGCTCCATTGGGATATACTTATCCTCATAGTGAAGGATTATCTCCTTCATATCATCTTTCTTTACCTGCACGCGTATTACAAATAAATCCTTCTCGATTGCATAACAGAATCTCTTATCCATATCATGAAAAATTGCGGAATATTCCATAGTTTTTTTTCTCCTTCTGATGTATTCTTTTTCCGTTTTACAGAGACAAAATAAGTTCATGCATTACCGGTTTTACTTTGTTCAGATCGCCGCTTTCCGGACACTGAATGGCTACGATCAGTCCCTTCTTCGACAACACCATCGTCAGCTGTCCATAGGCACCGTCTGCGCGGTAGGAATCCTCATACGGATTTCTCCAAAACTGGTAGCCATAACCACAAACCCAGATATCGTTTCCGGGATTCGGTGTTTCGATCTGCTTTGCGGTTGCTTCTTTGATCCATGCAGGATCTACCAGCTGCTGTCCTTTCCATTTTCCATCCATCAGATATACCTGACCGATCTTAAGCATATTGGAAAGCGTCATGAACATGCCGCCGCCACCGATCGGATGTCCCTGAGGACAGTTTTCCCAGATCGGAAAGCCCTGTCCGAGGGGTTCAAAAAAGCGCTCATACAGATACTCTGAAAGCCGTTTTCCCACTGCCTTTTCCACCATACGGCCTGCCAGAATGCTGTCTGCCGTTGAATAGACGAATTCGCTGCCCGGCTGTACCTTTACGGGTCTGCTCAGCATATATTTGACGTAATCCGGCGCCCCGACACCTGCACGCCGGTTTGCGCCCATCAGATATGGTTCATGGAAACCGCTCGACATCATAAGAAGATGACGCAGACGAATTTCAAACAGCTCCGGCTGTGCATTTTCCGGAACCGCCTCCGGGAAAAACTCTGCCAGTCTGTCATCCAGTGACAGCTTACCATCGGCAATTGCCAGACCGACTGCTGTGCTCATATAGCTCTTTGTGTGAGAATAGATATTTCTCGCCTGATCCGGTGTAAAATGATGCTCCATCAGGATCTTTTCCCCGTCAGCAATTGCAATGCCTTCTACACCAAGCTGCTTGTCATAGACCTCTTTTACAAAATTGTAAAACTGCTTTTCCATAACCATACCCTCCATTTTGTAAATGCTGCAGCGCCTTGCGCCGCAGAAAACGCGTGTCAGAGCGTTTCTCAGCCCTTCGCTTTTTTTGCTTTTAGCCAGCTTTTGCAGACATCCGGATAGTTGGTGATGACGCCATCACAGCCCCACTCATACAAATTTTCCAGATCGTCCATATTGTTAATCGTCCAGACATTGACCTCGATGCCGTTCTTATGGCAGAGCTCTACCTCTTCCTTCGTCAGTCCTTCAACACCTGGATGATAACATTCAAACCCAAACTTTTTGCAGTAATAGCCTGCATTTGCGATACCGCCATTTTCCACGAGAGCACCGGTTTTCATATCCGGCATAAAATCCTTGCAGGAGAGTGCAGACAGATGGTTGAAGGAGGAAATGATGATCCGCTCCTTTAAGCCAAAGCGCTCGATCAGCTCCATCGTCTTTTTCTCCAGCTCCTCGTAATAGTACACGCTGCTCTTGATCTCCACGTTGGTAATCAGCGAATTGCCGGATGCCCATTCGCAGTATTCCTCAAAGGTCGGAATTGGCTGGAAGCCGTAGGTTTCCTGCCATTTTCCGCCTGCATTGCAGCTTTTTAACTCGCCTAAAGTGTAATCCCGTACATTTCCGGTAAAGTCCGTCAGGTCGTCCAAATATTCATCGTGGATAATGACAACCTCACCGTCCTTTGTGAGCTGGACATCCAGTTCGATTCCGTCACAGCCGCTTTCCAGAGCCTTCTGGAAAGCCAGCATCGTATTCTGCGGATATCTTCCGCTGAAACCTCTGTGTGCAAAAACCTTCATCGTCTTATTCGTCCTCTTCTGTCTCTTCCGGCATGGTAATATGCTCCTCCGCCGGATCGTCGTCTTCCTCTTGGTCAACTTCACTCGGCTTTGAGACATCTTCCATTGCATCGTCTACATCGTCAAATTCCTGATTTCCGTCCGATACCTTTTCCCGTACCTTTGCAATCTGTGCTACGGTTACGCCTGCATCCAGGTTGATCAGCTTCACGCCGGAGGTAATTCTTCCCAACTGGGAAACATCATCCATACGGATCTGAATGATAATGCCCTCTGTCGTGATCATCATGATCTCGTTTTCATCCGTAACGGCTTTTACACCGATGACATAGCCGGTCTTTTCCGTGATCTTATAGCACTTCACGCCCTTGCCGCCGCGGTGCTGTACCGTAAATTCGTCCATCGAGGTACGCTTGCCCATACCGTTTTCAGAAACGATCAGCAGCGAATCTCCCTGATGGTCTAACTGCATGCCGACAATTTCATCGTTGTCAGACAGCGTCATACCGATCACGCCCATCGACGTTCTGCCGGTATTTCTGACGTCGGTTTCCTTGAAACGAATGCACATGCCGTCTCTCGTTACGAGGAAAATCTCGCTGTCCGCATTCGTTACCTTCACCTCGATCAGTTCGTCGTCCTCCCGCAGGTTAATCGCCGCAAGGCCGTTCTTTCTGACGTTGCTGTATTCCAGAATCGGGGTCTTCTTGACAATACCCTTTCTGGTTACCATGAACAGGTTGTCGTCCTTTTCGTAATCCTTTACAGGAATGATTGCGGAAATTTTTTCTTCCGGAGCAAGCTGCAGCAGGTTGATGATTGCCGTACCCCGCGCAGTACGTCCGGCTTCCGGAATTTCATATGCTTTCAACCGATAAACACGTCCAAAATTCGTAAAGAACATCACATAATGATGTGTTGTCGTCATCAGAAGATCTGCGATAAAGTCTTCCTCGATCGTCTGCATACCCTTGATGCCTCTGCCGCCGCGGTTCTGCGCCTTAAAGTTATCGACGGTCATTCGCTTGATATAACCAAGGTTCGTCATGGCGATGATCGTATTCTCTCTCGGGATCATATCCTCCATGGAAATATCAAATTCATCATAGCCGATCTTACTTCTTCTGTCGTCTCCGTATTTGTCCTTGATCACAAGCAGCTCGCTGCGGATAACACCCAGCAGACGCTTCTCGTCCGCCAGAATTGCCTTTAATTCTGCAATTTTTTTCAAAAGCTCCTGATGCTCTGCTTCCAGCTTTTCATGCTCCAGACCGGTCAGCGCACGCAGACGCATATCGATAATTGCCTGTGCCTGTACATCGGTCAGACCAAAGCGTTCGATCAAACGATCCTTGGAGATCTGAGGGGTCTGGCTGCTGCGGATGATCTGGATGACCTCATCGATATGATCCTGTGCGATCAGCAAGCCCTGTAAAATATGGTCGCGCTCTTCGGCTTTATTTAAGTCATATTTTGTCCGTCTGGTAACGACATCTTCCTGATGGGCGATGTAGCATTTGAGCATATCCAGCAGGCTCAGCACCTTCGGCTGTCCATCTACCAGTGCCAGCATAATAACGCCAAAGGTATCCTGCATCTGGGTGTGCTTGTAAAGCTGATTTAAGATAACGTTTGCGTTCGCATCCCTGCGCAGCTCAATGACAACTCTGGTGCCCTCACGGTTGGATTCATCTCTCAGATCTGTGATGCCGTCAATACGCTTTTCTTTATGCAGATCTGCAATCTTCTCAATCAGCTTCGCCTTGTTTACCATGTAGGGAAGCTCCGTCACGATGATCTGGCTCTTGCCATTTGGAAGCGTCTCGATATTGGTCACGGCGCGGACACGGATTTTGCCGCGTCCTGTCCGGTATGCCTCTTCCACGCCGCGGGTTCCTAAAATCACGCCGCCGGTCGGGAAATCAGGCGCTTTGACGATGCCCATGATCTCTTCGATTTCGGTGTCGCGGTCTTCCAAAATGCGGTTGTCCATGATCTTTACGACCGCATCGACCACCTCCCGCAGGTTGTGGGGAGGGATGTTGGTCGCCATGCCGACTGCAATACCGGAGGTACCGTTTACCAGCAGATTCGGATAACGGGAGGGCAGTACAACCGGCTCTTTTTCCGTTTCATCGAAGTTCGGTTCAAAATCAACGGTGTCCTTGTTGATGTCCGCCAGCATCTCCATCGAGATCTTGGACAATCTCGCTTCGGTGTATCGCATCGCTGCAGGGCCGTCGCCATCCTCAGAGCCGAAGTTTCCGTGACCGTCAACAAGCGGATAACGGGTATTCCATTCCTGCGCCATATTGACCAGCGCTCCGTAGATAGAGCTGTCACCGTGAGGATGATATTTACCCATCGTATCACCGACGATACGCGCACATTTACGATGCGGCTTATCCGGTCCGTTATTTAACTCGATCATGGAGTACAGAACACGTCTCTGTACCGGCTTTAAGCCGTCGCGGACGTCCGGGAGGGCTCTGGCAGCGATTACGCTCATCGCATAATCGATGTAGGATTCCTCCATTTTTTTCTTCAGATCGACTTCTTCTATTTTGTCAAAAATATTATCTTCCATCTTTCCTCTTATCCAGCCGCCCAGGCGGCATTCCAATCAGTTTTCTAAATATCCAGATTCTTTACGAACTGAGCGTTCTCTTCGATAAACTTCCGGCGGGGTTCCACCTGGTCGCCCATCAGCGTTGTGAAGGTCAGATCCACTTCGGATTCCGTCTCTTCATCCATGCAGACCTTTAACAGGATTCTGTGCTCAGGATCCATAGTCGTCTCCCAGAGCTGTTCTGCATCCATCTCACCCAGACCTTTGTAACGCTGGATTTTGTTATTCTGATCTCTGCCGACCTCGTTGATAATCGCCGCCAGCTCTTCGTCGCTGTAGGCGTACCAAACCTTTTTATTCTTTTCCAGCTTATACAGCGGGGGCTTTGCCAGATAAACGTGTCCCTGCTTGATCAGCTCCGGCATAAACCGGTAAATAAAGGTCAGCATCAGCGTTGCGATATGCGCACCATCCACATCGGCATCCGTCATGATAACAATCTTATGATACCGCAGCTTGCTGATATCAAAGTCCTCATGAATTCCGGTTCCGAATGCGGTAATCATCGCCTTGATTTCGGCGTTGGAAAAAATCTTGTCCAGACGGGCTTTTTCTACGTTCAAAATCTTGCCGCGCAGGGGAAGGATCGCCTGCGTCGCACGGCTTCTCGCCTTCTTTGCAGAGCCGCCCGCGGAATCACCCTCTACGATGTAAATCTCGCAATTTTTCGGATCTTTATCCGAGCAGTCTGCCAGCTTGCCGGGCAGGGCTGTATTTTCCAGCGCAGTCTTTCTTCTCGTCAAATCCCGCGCCCTTCTTGCCGCTTCCCTTGCACGCTGCGCCAGAACGGACTTTTCTACAATCGTCTTTGCAACGGACGGGTTCTGCTCCAGAAAATACGTCAGCTGTTCGCTTACCACGCTGTCCACAGCGCTTCTCGCCTCGGAGTTTCCCAGCTTCTGTTTGGTCTGTCCCTCAAACTGAGGATCTTCAATCTTGACACTGATGATCGCAGTCAGACCTTCACGGATATCGTCGCCGGACAGGTTGGGCTCGTTATCCTTTAACAGTTTATTACTTCTCGCATAGTCGTTAAACGTCTTTGTCAGCGCATTCCTAAAGCCCACCAGATGCGTGCCGCCATCAGGGGTATTGATATTATTGACAAAAAGAGAACACACTCTCGTTGTAGGAATCGTTGTGCTGCAGTGCAACCTCGACGTAAACATTGTTTTTCGTGCCCTCAAAGTACATTACCTTGTCATAAAGCGGAACCTTGCTGCCGTTTAGATAGGTGACGAACTCCCGGATACCGCCCTCGTAGTGGAAGGTTCTTGTGTGGGGCTCTTCCCCACGCAGGTCTGTCAGGGAAATCTTTAATCCCTTAGTCAGAAATGCCATTTCCCGCAGACGTGTCTTTAAAATATCAAATTCGTAAACCGTCGTCTCGGTAAAAATCGTCGCATCCGGCTTAAACGTTACTTTTGTTCCGGTCTTTTCCAAATCGCAGGTTCCGATCTCCTTTAACGGATAGCAGACATGACCACGCTCGTAACGCTGCTTGTAAACCTTTCCGCCCTGACAGATTTCGACCTCCAGCCAGTCAGAAAGCGCATTTACAACGGATGCGCCTACGCCATGGAGACCGCCGGAAACCTTGTATCCGCCGCCGCCGAATTTACCGCCGGCGTGCAGGATCGTGAAAACAACCTCTACTGCAGGAATGCCCGCTTTGTGGTTGATTCCAACCGGAATGCCTCGTCCGTTATCGACAACCGTGATCGAGTTATCTTCGTTGATCGTTACTTCAATGTGGTCACAGAAGCCTGCCAGTGCCTCGTCCACCGCATTATCTACAATCTCGTAAACCAGGTGATGCAGACCTCTGGAAGAGGTGGAACCGATATACATGCCCGGCCGTTTGCGGACCGCTTCCAGACCCTCCAGAATCTGAATTTGATCTGCTCCGTATTCAACGCTCATTTATATTCCTCCATTCTGGCCGGCATCCACCGTCCCGTTTGCTACTCTGAAAACTTTATTGATCTCAAACCGGTTGTTGACAAAATCATCCAGACCGGTACAGGTAATAATCGTCTGAATGTCCCCGATACTGTTCAGCAGGTAATTCTGACGGTTGCTGTCCAGCTCCGACAACACGTCGTCTAATAAAAGCACCGGCGTATCCTTTGTCATCTTTTTGACAAGCTCAATCTCGGAAAGCTTCAAGGACAACGCCGCCGTCCTCTGCTGTCCCTGGGATCCGAATTTACGGATATCCACGCCGTCTGCCAGGAATGAAAAATCATCCCGGTGCGGACCCGTTGATGTCATCTTCAGTCGGATATCCCGCTCCTGGTTACGGTGCAGTGCCTCTGCAAAATTCTCGCTTGTCACATCCGGTTCATACACAACCTTTAAATGCTCCCTGCCTCCGGAAAGACGGCTGTGAATCTCTCCGATGATGTCGTTTAGCTGCTCCGTAAAGGTGATCCTTCTCTCGATCACCTGGCTGCCAAACGCCGCCATCTGGTCATCCCAGACCGACAGCGTATCCCGCAGGGACGGATTCTGGTAAATATCCTTTAACAGCCGGTTGCGCTGGTTCACAATCCGGTTGTAATGGTTTAAGTTGTACAGATATCCTGCATCCAGCTGACACAGCTCCATGTCAACGAAATGTCTGCGCTCTGCCGGACCGTTCTTGATAATGGACAGATCTTCCGGGGAAAAAAATACCACGTTCATAATGCCCAGAAGCTCCGCCGCTTTTTTGATGCGGGTCCCGTCAATCGCAATGCCCTTGGATTTGTTTTTCCGAAGGTGCATGTCGATGCGGATTTCGTCTTCTTTTTTCTCGAGGTAGGCACGGATATGTGCCTCCTCCTCGTTGAAATTTACGATATCCTTATCCTTTGCGCCTTTATGGGACTTGGTTGTCGCACACAGATAAATTGCCTCTAAGATATTGGTTTTTCCCTGTGCGTTATCGCCGTATAAAATATTCGTCCCTCGGTCGAAGGAAAGGTTTAACAGGCTGTAATTCCGAAAATTGGATAATTCCAGCGATTTAATAACCATAGTTCCTCTTTCTGTCAGATCGGTGTATGGAAATTCACTCGATCTTTAAGGTCTGTCCGTCATATTCTACCACGTCTCCGGGCACCAGCTTTTTACCGCGTGCGGTTTCTACCTGTCCGTTTACTTTGACAAGCCCGTCTTGTACAGCGAATTTGGCGTCGACGCCGGACTCCACAAAGCCCGCTGCTTTTAAAGCCTGTCCAAGCTTGATAAATTCATCTCTGATCCGATAGGTCTGCATGAATCGTTCCTTCTTTCCTGCGCCATTTTCCGGCGCTTTTGCAGTTAAACAGTTGTAAAGTTAACAGGGAGAATCAGGTAAATGTAGCTGTTCTCCTCATTGCGGATAAAGCAGGGAGCCTTTGGATTAACCAGATAAATCGTGATCTGTTCATCGTCAATGACTCTCAACGCATCAATCAAAAATCTCGGGTTGAAACCGATCATCAGATCCTTTCCGCTCTTTTCGATATCGATCTGCTCGTCCATGCTGCCGATGGCAGAGTTGATTTTCAGCTCCATCAGACCGTCCGTAATGTTAATAATGATCGGCTTTTTGTCGCCTTCCTTTACGAGCAGAGTCGCACGGTCGATACAGCTTAATAATTCACGCTTGTTGATTGTCACCTTTGTTTCATAATCGCTGGAAAGCATCTGGTCAATGCGGAAATATTCTCCTTCAATCAGTCTGGATACAACGGTTGTCTGATCAAATTCAAACACAACCTGATTGTCGGTAAAGAACAGGGATACATCTTTTTCTGTTTCACCGGAAAGAATCTTGCTGACTTCATTCAGGGTCTTACCCGGGATAACAACTTTCTGGGGTTCATAGGTATCCTTCAGCTGAATTTTCCGGATAGAAATGCGATGTCCGTCGAGAGAAACCACCTTCAGCTCATCGCCGTTAATTTCAAACAGTTCGCCGGTCATCAGACGGTTGTTATCGTTGTCAGCGATCGAGAAAATCGTCTGGCGGATAACTTCTTTCAATGTGAACTGAGAAACAACAATGCTGTTGCTGCGCTCTATTTCCGGCAGGTAAGCGAAATCATCGCCGCATTTTCCGGCAATGTTGAATTTTGCTTTTTCACAAGTTATCAGAGTTTGATAGCTATTGTCAGATAGTATCGTAATATCGTTATCTGGTAATTTTCTGACAATTTCAAGAAAAAAAATCTTTGCATCCAACGCAATAACGCCAGGTTCTTCAATCGTGCCTTCTACAATGGTCTCAATGCCGAGTTCCATATCGTTGGCAGTCAGTTTGATACATCCCTGGGTACAGTCAACTAAAATGCATTCGAGGATTGTCATAGTTGTTTTTGCAGGAACTGCTTTGGAAACAACCTGAAGTCCGTTTAATAGCTCTGATTTCGGACAGATAAATTTCATATGTGAAAAACTCCCTTCTTTTAACTGTGTGTTCTGTGACTTATCCACATCCACTGGGTTTTCCAAAGACACCCGGCGTGCCATGGCCTGCAGGAGCGCAAACAAAGATATAAATAATTAAATTCGTAATCTTTCTTAATAGGCGTTGTTGAAATGTGGATAAGTATCACAAGCCCTGTAAAATAGCGGAAAACAGGAAACGGTTATCTTGTGTACAACCTTAGGATAAGTCGGGGATTACGGCCAGGTTATACACAGATCTTCTTTTTGATCGTTTCAACCTTGCTGGCCAATTCGTCGTTATTTTTTAACTCATCCTCAATTTTATTCACACCGTGGATAATTGTAGTGTGGTCTTTTTTGCCGAGCAGTTTGCCAATATTGACATAGGAAGTATCCGTCAGCTTCCTGCACAGATACATGACAACCTGACGCGGCTGAACGAATTCGGAGTTCCGTTTTTTGGAAGTAATATCTTCCGGACTAACGCCGAAGTGTTCCGCAACGACTTCTATAATCAGTTCCGGTGTGATTTCCTTTGGTTTGTCAGGATTTATAATGTCTTTTAAGGCGTCTTCTGCCAGTTCCATTGTAATTTCACTCTGGTTCTCAATCTTGGATTTGGCAATAATTCTATTAAAAGCGCCCTCCAGTTCCCGGATGTTGGACTTAATATTGGTAGCGATGTATTTAAAAATCTCATCATCGACGGGTTTATTACATGCCTCGGCGTTTTTGCGCAGGATCGCCATTCGGGTTTCATAGTCAGGTGGCTGGATGTCCGCAATCAGGCCCCAGTCGAAACGGGAACGGAAACGTTCTTCCAGGGTTTCCATTTCTTTTGGCGGCTTATCAGAGGACAGTACGATCTGTTTTGCCTGCGGAATGCAGCACGTTAAAGGTGTGGAAAAATTCTTCCTGTGTACTTTCTTTTCCTATAATAAACTGAATATCGTCGATCATCAGGACATCTACAGTCCGGTATTTTTCGCGCAGCTTTGTCATGGCGGTCGCGTTACCGCTTCGGATGGATTCGATTACTTCGTTGGTAAAGGATTCCGAAGTGACATAAAGAACCTTCATATTCGGATTCTGCTCCAGGATGAAGTGACCGATGGAATGCATCAGATGCGTCTTTCCCAGACCGGCACCGCCGTAGATAAACAGCGGATTGTAGGCATTTCCGGGAGATTCCGCAACTGCGAGACAGGCGGAATGAGCGAATTTGTTGTTATTGCCGACAATGAAGGTGTCGAACTTGTACTTGGGGTTTAAATTCGCCTGTTCGTAATTGATGTTATTTATATTAGAAGAGGGAGACTTTAAATCGGTATCCGTATCGGCGGCCTTCTCTTTTTCGAGGATGAATGAAATATCGTAATCATGATCCATCATCTCGGAAATGGTTACCTTAAAATAATTGCTGTACTTGTTGGAGATGTAGTTGAGGGCATGAGCCTGTCCGGTCGGAATCTGGATGTAGACAGTATCATCCTTTACATCATAAAACTGCAGGGGTTCAATCCAGGTATTATAGGAAATGTTGGTAAGATCATATTCCGTGTGGATTGTCTGCTTGATCATCTCCCCAGTTTTCCCCAATAAAATGCATAAAAAGCCTCCTCATCTGTGACCGTCACTAAAGAAACCCCAAAAAAGGGTATAAAATCCCCTTTGAGATTTATTCTATTCTATAATAAACGAATTGTTCGAAAATGGCAAATGTTAATTACTCCACGGATCATGTCCACAAAAGCTGTGGATATCCCCAAACAGAGAGTAGTTGACGTGGATAATTATGAGGATTATGTGGATAAGTGGAATACACATATACACATTGTATTTTCTGGGGATTCTGTGGGTAGAGTGGGGATAAAAACGGAGTTATCCACAAGTTTTCCACATTTTGTGGATAATGTTATGTAAATCTGTGGATCTGTGGATTCGAAAATCCACAGATGTTTATAAACTAGATCTTGTGGAAAAATAATTTTGCCGATAACAATATCTTGTATTGTGTAAAATAACGATTTTGAAAAGATTTCTGTAGAAAAATTTTCCAGGTTCAAAAATCCTTTAAAATACAGGAAATTGCTTGACTTATCGAATTTCTGCCTATATAATGTCAATGATATTTTCCGATACATGTCATAAATATGCCTTATAGCAGATAAGGCCTGAAAGGGAGGTGTAGCTTTCATGAAGATGACATTTCAGCCTAAGAAAAGGCAGCGTTCCAAAGTACACGGCTTCAGAGCAAGAATGAGCAGTGCTGGCGGCAGAAAAGTATTAGCAGCCAGAAGAGCAAAAGGAAGAAAGAGATTATCCGCATAGGCCGCAGTTTTGTGGCCTATTTTCTCTATGGAGACAATTTCATGAGATTTACGCAGTCGTTGAGAAAGAACCGGCAGTTCCAGGAGGTTTACAAAAAAGGCGTTTCCCGCGCCAACAGGTATTTGGTCATGTATGTATTGGAGAATCATCAGGATGAAAACCTGCTTGGGATTTCCGTAAGTAAAAAAGTCGGCAACAGCGTGGTTCGGCATCGCGTGAAAAGGCTCGTAAAGGAAAGCTATCGATTACATGAGGATATATTTAATAGTGGTTTAAATATAGTAATCACAGCGCGGGCTTCTGCAGCATCCATTTCATTTGAACAGATGGAGAGCGCAGTATTACACCTTGGAAGGCTTCACCACATTATGAAAGAAGAAACCAAAACGGAATGTGAAGCCGATCAATCGAATTGAAAATGATGAAAACTATTCTGATCGCAATGATAAAATTCTACCGGCGGTATCTGTCTCCTTTAAAGACAACGAAATGTCCTTATTTTCCGACCTGTTCGGAATACGGACTGGAAGCCGTAGAGAAATATGGCGCGTTAAAAGGCGGACTGCTTGCCGTCTGGAGGATTTTAAGGTGCAATCCTTTTTCCAAAGGAGGGTATGATCCGGTCCCGTAAACCGGAATCAAAAAGCAGGAGGAAATATCATTGAATGCTATTTTATTAACACAGTATGGCGGCTCTATCCTTGGACCGATTGCCAAAGTGCTCGGCTGGATCATGAACGGCATATTCTGGGTGCTGGACAAAATCGGGATTCCGAATATTGGTCTGGCAATTATTATTTTTACGATCGTTATTTATCTGCTTCTGATGCCGTTTACCATTAAACAGCAGAAGTTCTCAAAGCTCAGCGCGAAGATGAACCCGGAGCTGCAGGCGATTCAGAAACGCTACGAAGGCAAGAAAGATAACGATTCCATGATGGCGATGCAGCAGGAGACCAAGGCGGTTTATGCAAAGTACGGCGTATCTCCCACCGGCAGCTGTGTGCAGATGCTGATTCAGATGCCGATTCTGTTTGCTCTGTATCGTGTGTTTATGAACGTACCGGCTTATGTAAACCAGGTAAAGGAAGCATTTTTCCCGATGGTGGAAAAGCTTGCCAACACAGCCGGCAGTGCAGAATTTTTAAGCAACTCAGAGAACTTCTCCAATGCTGCAATGTATGCAAAGCAGTTTACCAACGAGGCATTTACATCCGGTAATGCAGAGTACATTCAGAACACTTTTATTGATGTTTTGTATAAAGCATCGACTTCAGAATGGAAAAATCTGGCGGATCACTTTCCGACGCTGGCGACAGAGATCACGGATACCATGCAGAAGATGGAGCATTATAACAATTTCCTTGGTCTGAACATGGGTAACTCTCCGTCCTATACGGTACATGAAGCGATCGCAGCAGGCGCATGGCTGATGGTTGTTGCAGGTCTGGCAATTCCGGTTCTGTCTGCTTTAACCCAGTGGCTGAACGTTAAGCTGATGCCCCAGGCTTCCGATGCATCTTCCAATAATGACAACAGCAGCATGGCAGCTTCCATGAAGATGATGAATAACGTAATGCCGATCATGTCTGCGGTATTCTGTTATACATTGCCTTCCGGTATGGGTCTTTACTGGATCGCTGGTTCTGTTGTAAGAAGCGTGCAGCAGGTGCTGATCAACAAGCACATCGATAAGATGGATATTGACGCGCAGATCAAGAAAAATCTGGAGAAGCGGGATGCGAAGCTGCGCAAGCAGGGAATTGATCCTGCGAAGCTCAATAACTACGCCAATATGAGCACGAGAAATGTAAAAACCAGTTCTGCACCGGCCGCCACAAAGGCAAAAGCTCCTTCCATGACACAGGAACAGAAGGAAGAAGCAATGCGTAAGGCAACGGAATATTATAACAAAAATGCGGCCAAGCCCGGAAGTCTTGCTTCCAAGGCAAATATGGTAAGGGATTACAACGAGAAGAATAATAAGTAAATAACAGGAGGGGTCAGCATGGATTTCCAAAGATTTTCGGCAAAAACAGTTGGCGATGCGGTAACAGCGGCCTGCCAGCATTTTTTAGTGACAAGCGACAAGCTGGAATATGAAATTCTGGAAGAGGGCTCTACCGGCTTCCTTGGATTCAATGCAAAACCGGCAGTCATTCAGGCAAGGGTAAAGGTTACCGTTGAGGATAAGGCGCTTCAGTTTTTGAATGATGTATTTGCAGCCATGAAGATGGATGTTGTGATGGATATCGCTTACGATGAAGTTGAAAAACATTTAGACATCGATTTAAAGGGCGATGAAATGGGAATCCTGATCGGTAAGAGAGGACAGACGCTGGACTCTTTACAGTATCTGGTATCTCTGGTAGTAAATAAGGATTCTGAAGACTATATCCGCGTAAAGGTGGATACAGAAGATTACCGCAAGAGAAGAAAAGAAACCCTTGAAAATCTGGCAAAGAATATTGCCTATAAGGTAAAGCGCAGCAGAAGACCTGTAGCGCTGGAGCCGATGAATCCTTATGAGAGAAGGATCATTCATTCCGCTCTTCAGAATGATAAATATGTTAACCCACAGCGAACCCACAGTTGAACGCTGAAGAAGAACGCGAGAGATAAAGTGTTTAGGAACCGGCCACGTTGTTGTAACACTGAAGAAGAACGGCGAGGATGAGATAAAGGGTAGATGGTTTAAAGAACCGGCGGTGTCAAAATGCTGCCGGTTTTTTTTCTTTATGGAGGTAGTATGAAATCAGATACCATTGCGGCGATCGCAACGGCATTGTCTGATGCGGGGATCGGCATTATCCGCATCAGCGGTCCGGAGGCGATTGCGGTTGCGAACCGGGTTGTGGTCAATAAGAAAAAAGAACACACACTGAAAAACTGGCAGACACATACAATTCATTATGGTTTTGTCGAAGAAAACGGAACGATTCTGGATGAGGTTATGGTTTCTGTCATGAAAGCACCCAGAAGCTATACGACAGAGGACACGGTAGAGATCAACTGCCACGGCGGCGTGCTTTTAACCAAACGTGTGTTGGAGGCTGTTCTGCATGCCGGTGCGAGGATGGCGGAGCCGGGCGAATTTACGAAACGAGCGTTTTTGAGCGGCAGAATCGACTTATCCGAAGCTGAGGCGGTTATGGATCTGATTCAGGCGAAAAACCAGTTTTCGATGCAGGCGTCGATCAAACAGCTGCGCGGCTCGGTCGCAGAGAAAGTGAAGAGCCTGCGTGCGGCGCTTTTATATGAAATTGCATTTATCGAATCCGCGTTAGACGATCCGGAGCATATCAGTACAGAAGGCTATCCGAAAAAACTCGGCAAAATCACGCAGGAGCTTTTAGGAGAGATCGGAAAGCTGATCGCGTCCGCAGAGGACGGACTTTTACGTAAAGAAGGCATCCGCACCGTCATTGTCGGAAAGCCGAATGCTGGAAAATCTTCTCTGTTAAACCTGTTGGTTGGAGAAGAGCGCGCGATTGTAACGGATATCGCAGGCACGACGCGCGATGCCCTGGAGGAATCCATCCGGTTAAAGGGAATCAGTTTGAATATCATTGATACGGCGGGAATCCGCAGCACGGATGATGTCGTGGAAAAAATCGGTGTAGAGCGTGCGATGCAGTATGCAAAAGAGGCAGATTTAATTCTGTATGTGGTTGACTCGTCGCGCCCGCTGGACGAAAATGACAGGCAGATTATTGAGATGATCCGGGATCAGAAGGTCATCGTACTGCTTAACAAATCAGATCTGGAAGCGGCTGTCAGCGAAACGGATTTGCAGGAGGCGTTCGGCGGCAGGGAGGTTTCCGTGATCCGCACTTCTGCAAAGAAAAATGCCGGAATCGAGGAATTTGAGCAGCTTCTGGAGCAGATGTTTTTCCATGGAGAAATCCGTTCGGAGGACGAGGTGGTTATCACGAGCATGCGCCACAAAGAAGCCCTCTGCGAGGCGTATGACAGCCTGAAAATGGTTCAGAAAAGCCTGGAAGACGATATGCCGGAGGATTTCTATTCCATCGACCTGATGAGCGCGTACGCGTCTCTTGGTCGGATTATCGGGGAAGAGGTCGGTGATGATCTGGTAAACGAGATTTTCTCCAAATTCTGCATGGGAAAATGATCTGATCAGGTGTCGAAAAGTCTTGAAGAGATATTTTCTAAAGGAATGGGAAAAAAACAGGAGCGAAAAGTCTCGAAGGGAAGGTTTCGCAAACGGTTTGGAAAAGCGGCAGCGAGCAGGATTGTAGAACACTGCCCACAGAAACAGTTGCCGGAAACGCAGGATTCGTGTATGATTGGTGCAGAAAGTATGCGATGATTCATGACAAAAGAATGTTCGCAGAGCGTGCATTCTATTGCTTCAGGACAATAGAATGCTTGCAGAGCGTGCATTCTATTGTTTAGGACAATGGAATGTTCGTATGGTGCGCATTCTATTGCAGAAAAGCACAGAAAATAAGGCGGAAAAGATGGCTCAGATAACAGAAAAAGTTGATGTATGTGTAATTGGGGCAGGTCATGCCGGATGTGAAGCGGCGCTGGCGTGCGCGAGAATGGGACTGGAAACGGTTATTTTTACGGTAAGCATCGAAAGTATTGCGCTGATGCCGTGCAATCCGAATATCGGAGGTTCTTCGAAAGGACATCTCGTCCGGGAGCTGGATGCGCTCGGCGGCGAGATGGGAAAAAATATCGATCATACCTTTATTCAGTCAAAGATGCTCAACGCGTCGAAGGGTCCTGCAGTGCATTCGCTGCGGGCGCAGGCGGATAAAGCGGAATACAGCAGACGGATGCGGCAGATTCTGGAAAATCAGGAGCATCTGGTTATCAAGCAGGCAGAAGTCTGCGATCTTTTATGGGATGATGTGGATGCAGACACGGTTTCCGGAAAAGCTGGTGCAACGAAAAAAAATCCGTGGTGTGCGGACATTTACGGGAACGGTATACGAAGCCAAAGCGGTTATTTTGTGTACCGGAACCTACTTAAAGGCACGCTGCCTGTGCGGAGAATCCATTACCTATACCGGGCCGAACGGACTGCAGGCGGCAAATCACCTGACAGACAGCCTGAAAGAAATGGGCATTGCGATGCGCCGTTTCAAGACGGGAACGCCTGCGAGAATGGATAAAAGGAGTATTGATTTTTCCAAAATGGAAGAACAGTTCGGTGATCCGAGGGTTGTGCCGTTTTCCTTTTCTACTGACCCGGAAAGCGTACAGATTGATCAGGATTCCTGCTGGTTGACCTATACGAACGAAAAAACGCACGAGATCATCCGGGCAAACCTGGATCGTTCTCCGATTTATGCGGGAATTATTGAAGGGACGGGACCGAGATATTGTCCGTCTATCGAGGATAAGGTTGTAAAATTTGCAGATAAAGAACGCCATCAGGTTTTTTTCTTGAGCCGGAGGGCCGTTATACAAATGAAATGTATGTCGGTGGCATGTCATCTTCTTTGCCGGAGGATGTACAGCTTGCCATGTATCGGACGGTTCCGGGGCTGGAAAACTGCAGGATCGTGCGCAATGCATATGCGATTGAATATGATTGCATCGACGCAAGACAGCTGTACCCGACGTTGGAATTTAAGGATGTTGAGGGGCTTTTTTCGGCAGGACAGTTCAATGGAAGCAGCGGCTATGAGGAAGCGGCTTCCCAGGGCATTCTTGCAGGAATCAATGCGGGTCTGAAATGTCAGGGCAGGGAGCCGATGATTATCGACCGCTCGGAAGGCTATCTGGGCGTTCTGGTAGACGACCTTGTGACGAAGGAAAATACAGAACCGTACCGGATGATGACCTCGCGGTCAGAATACAGATTACTGCTTCGCCAGGACAATGCGGATCTGCGTCTGCGCAGAAAGGGCTATGAGGCTGGTCTGATTTCGGAAGAGCAGATGCAGTGGCTGGAACAGAAAGAACAGATGATTACACAGGAGATGGATCGTCTGAAAAAACTGTGATCGGCGCATCGGCAGAGCATCAGAAGTTTTTGGAGAAAATGGGCAGCAGTACACCTTTGAAGACGGCAGCGTCTCTGGCGGAGTTGATGTGCAGACCGGAACTTTCCTATGAAATGCTTGCAGAAATCGATCAGAATCGGAAGCTTTTACCGGCAGAGGTCATTGAGCAGGTAGAAATCGAAATCAAATATGAAGGTTATATTGAGCGCCAGAAGCGACAGGTAGAACAGTACAAGAAGATGGAAAAGCATAAAATCCCGAATTGGATGGATTATGATGAGGTTCCGAGCCTGCGTCTGGAGGCAAGACAGAAGTTAAAAGCGTTCCGTCCGGTATCGGTTGGACAGGCTTCCAGAATTTCCGGCGTTTCCCCGGCAGATATTTCCGTGCTTTTGGTATATTTGGAGCATGAAAGTCATATGCGCGATTTGAAGAAAGAATAGGAGAACATATGTTCTATGTACGGAATGGATCAATTTGAAAATGAATTAAAAGAATTACGGATCGTTCTTTCGGATGTCCAGAAGCAGCAGTTCGAGGAATTATTATAAGCTTCTGGTGGAATGGAACGAAGTAATGAATCTGACGGCGATCACAGATTACAAAGATGTAATGAAAAAGCATTTTTTCGATAGTCTGACGGTTGTTTGTGCCTATCCGGAAATCCTGACGGAGGCGGTTTCCGTTATCGATATCGGAACCGGCGCAGGTTTTCCGGGAATTCCGTTGAAAATTGCATTTCCGCAGATTCGACTGACTTTACTGGATTCTTTACAAAAACGATTGAAGTTTTTACAGGAGGTTTCTGATAAGCTGGAATTAGGTGAGATCCAGATGCTTCATGGCAGAGCAGAGGACTATGCAAAACAGCCAGAGTTCAGAGAGCATTTCGATTTATGTGTTTCAAGAGCAGTAGCAAATTTATCAACGCTTTCTGAGCTGTGTCTTGCTTATGTAAAAAGAAAACGGTAAATTCATTCCTTATAAGGCAGAAAAAGCGGAGGCGGAAATTGAAGCGGCACAGAAAGCGGTCGATCTTCTCTTGGCGGAGAAATATCTGATAAGATCGAGTTCCAGCTTCCGGGCGGAGATATGGGAAGAACGCTGGTTGTGATTGATAAGATTAAAAAGACGCCGAAAAAATATCCGAGAAAAGCAGGTACACCGGCGAAGATGCCGATTGTCTGAGTTGGTCAACATGAGAGGGAGATGTTTCACGTGAAACATCTCTTTTTTATAATCCTCAAATGTTTCACGTGAAACATTGACCGGACAAGTCGGAACGAAAAATAGAGACATACCGCGAAAGAGAGGAGCAGTAGTGCGTTTCAAAGATTAGACTGAAATAAGAATATCGTGTAAGATTGAAAATTTCCTTTTTACGTCAAAAAACGGAACTGCTGAAAAAAAGTGCATTCCTTTTTACAAATTTATAACTATTAGCAATGGCATTCTTGAAATGTTGATGTTATAATAAATGATGTGAATTTGAAACGGTAAGAGAAGAAGTCGTGAAACGACACGAGGTGTATGAATTTCAATGGGGAGAGCAATAGCAATTGCGAACCAGAAGGGCGGCGTTGGTAAAACAACGACAGCAATCAATCTGTCAGCCTGTCTGGCGGCGAAAAGAAAAAAAAGTATTAGTTATTGACATGGATCCACAGGGAAATACGACCAGTGGATTCGGCGTCGAAAAAAAATGAACTGGAAAACACAGTTTATGAATTGATTCTTGGTGAGTGTTCGGTAGAAGAGTGTCTGATCAAGAATGTTGTTAAGAATGTCTCAATTATTCCGTCAAATGTCAATCTTGCCGCAGCGGAGATTGAACTGATTGAGTAGATAAAAAAAGTACATTTTGAAAAATGAAATCGACTGGATTCGAGATCAGTACGATTTTATCATCATCGATTGCCCACCGTCGCTCAGCATGCTGACGATCAATGCGATGACGACAGCGGATACAGTTCTTGTTCCGATTCAGTGCGAATACTATGCGCTGGAGGGATTGAGTCAGCTGATCCATACCGTAAATCTGGTAAGAGAACGTCTGAATCCGACTCTGGATATCGAAGGTATCGTATTTACCATGTATGATGCGAGAACAAATCTTTCGATGCAGGTCGTTGAAAATGTCAAGGATCATCTGAATCAAAAAGGTTTACAAGACGATGATTCCCAGAAATATTCGACTTGCAGAGGCACCGAGTTATGGAATGCCGATCAATCTTTATGATGCAAAGTCAGCAGGAGCAGAGAGCTATATGGCACTTGCGGATGAAGTCATAAAGAGAAAGGGTATATAATGGCGTTGAAAAGAGGATTAGGAAAAGGACTGGATTCTCTGATTCCGACAAATGTGATGATGGAGTCAGAGGTAAAGCATGCTACAGTTTCGACCGCCTCATCACCTGAGGAGGAAAAAACGGCACTTTGATGGTAAAGCTGTCAAAGGTAGAGCCGAATCGGGAACAGCCCCGTAAAAATTTTTGATGAAGATTCCTTTGCAGGAATTAGCGGAATCTTTAAAAACAATTCGAATGCTGCAGCCGATTCTTGTACAGAACCGTGGTGATTATTATGAGATCATCGCAGGAGAACGCAGATGGAGAGCTGCCAAAATTGCCGGATTAAAAAGAGGTTCCGGTTATTGTCAGAGAGCTGACAGATCAGGAAATAGTTGAAATTTCTCTGATTGAAAATATTCAGAGAGAGGATTTAAATCCGATCGAAGAAGCACAGGCTTATAAGAGACTGCTGACAGAGTTCCATTTAAAGCAGGATGAAGTAGCGGAGCGGGTTTCCAAGAGCAGAACTGCCGTTACAAACTCCATGCGTCTGCTCAAATTGTGCGATGAAGTACAGAAGATGGTAGTGGACGATATGATCAGCACCGGACATGCAAGAGCGCTGATCAGCATTGAAGATCCGGAAGAACAGTATCTGATCGCACAGAAAATCTTTTGATGAAAAGCTGAGTGTCCGTGATGTGGAAAAGCTGGTAAAAGATCTGCACAAGCCGCCGAAGCCGCCCGAAGGAAGAAAAAAAGACGCTGCAGGCAATCTATCAGGAGATCTCCGAACGGTTGAAGCAGAGTCTGAGTACAAAGGTATCTGTGAGCGCAAAGCAGAACGGAGCGGGTAAGATAGAAATTGAATTTTATAATCATGAAGATCTGGAACGCCTGCTGGAGCGGATCACGGGTTAAAATTGTGAGACGGTAAGACAAATTACAGAAATACCGTAAGAAAGGAAAGAAAAAAAACAATGACAAGCCCGTTGATGGAATATCTCGGAATAGCAGGATTGGATATTGCGTGGCTGTTTATCGGAATTTTTGTTGTATTGCTGATTCTTCTGGTTTTAATCATTGTACAGTTTGCAAAGTACAAAAAGCTGAAGAAAAAGTACGACAAATTTATGAAAGGCAAAGACGGAAAGAGCCTGGAAAAGGATATTATCGCTCTGTTTGAGGATAATAAATTTATCAAAAGCGAGAGCGAGAAGAATCGAAAGGACATCCGCACCAATATCCTGAAAAAACTGGAATTCTGTTATCAGAAGGCTGGACTGGTAAAATACGATGCCTATAACCAGATGGGCGGTAATCTGAGCTTTTGCCTGTGCATGCTGAATGAGAGAAACAGCGGATTTATTTTAAATTCCGTACACAGCAGCGACGGCTGCTATACCTACACGAAGGAAATCAAAAACGGCGAATGTGAAATCGCCCTTGGTGAAGAAGAAAGAAAAGAAAAGCGCTGAATATGGCGATTGGATTTTAAGGAGGAAGAGTCATGATCGATATCAAATTTGTAAGAGAAAATCCGGAAGTGGTAAAAGAAAATATCCGGAAAAAATTCCAGGATGAAAAGCTTCCGCTGGTAGATGAAGTAATCGAGCTGGATGCACAGAGCAGAACTGCACAGAAAGAAGCAGATGATCTGCGCGCCAACAGAAATAAGATTTCCAAAGAAATCGGTAAACTGATGGGCCAGGGTAAGAAAGAAGAAGCCATGGTGATGAAGGAACAGGTCAATGCAGATGCAAAGAGACTTTCTGAGCTGGAAGCACAGGAAGAAGAGCTGCAGGCAAGAATCCTGAAAATCATGATGACCATCCCCAACATTATCGATCCTTCTGTTCCGATCGGTAAAAACGATACCGAGAACGTAGAGGTTCAGAGATATGGCGAGCCGGTTGTTCCGGATTTCGAAATTCCTTATCATACAGAGATCATGGAGAGCTTTGACGGTATTGACTTAGACAGCGCAAGAAAAAGTTGCAGGAAACGGCTTCTACTATCTGATGGGCGACATCGCCAGACTGCACTCCGCGGTTATCGCATATGCAAGAGATTTTATGATTAACAGAGGTTTCACATACTGTGTACCGCCTTTTATGATCAGAAGTAATGTTGTAACAGGCGTTATGAGCTTTGCAGAAATGGATGCTATGATGTACAAGATCGAAGGCGAAGATCTGTACCTGATCGGTACTTCCGAGCATTCCATGATCGGTAAATTTATCGACACAATTATTCCGGAAGAAGAGCTGCCTAAGACTCTGACCAGCTATTCTCCTTGCTTCCGTAAGGAAAAAAGGCGCACACGGTCTGGAAGAGAGAGGCGTATACAGAATCCATCAGTTCGAAAAGCAGGAAATGATCGTTGTGTGCAAGCCTGAAGATTCCAAGATGTGGTTTGACAAGCTGTGGCAGAACACTGTAGATCTGTTCAGAAGCATGGATATTCCGGTAAGAACCTTGGAATGCTGCTCCGGTGACCTGGCTGACCTGAAAGTGAAATCTGTAGACGTAGAAGCATGGTCCCCGAGACAGAAGAAGTATTTCGAAGTTGGCAGCTGCTCCAACCTGGGCGATGCGCAGGCAAGAAGACTGAAGATCCGTGTAAATGGTGAAAACGGAAAATACTTTGCACATACACTGAATAATACAGTAGTAGCGCCTCCGAGAATGCTGATTGCTTTCCTGGAGAATAACCTGCAGGTAGACGGCTCTGTCAGAATTCCTGAAGTGCTGCAGCCTTACATGGGCGGAATGAAAGAAATTCGCAAAAAATAATTATGTAAACTAAAATAAACAAAAAGTGAGGTGAGATTCTTGCACAAATTTTTTGAGAGCAGTGGGATTCAGTCAGTATACAGAAAAAGAAACAGGTTCAAAAGCTGATCCGGGATATCATTATTCATGCGGATGAGCGCAGCTATACGACCGTTGGGAAAAAAGACGCTGGTTGCAGAATTTGACAGGAATTTCGCCGAAGATATCGGAATAGCAGTGTGCGGAGAATTTGATGAGGACGATACGTACAGTTTCGATTATTATCTTCCGTACCTGCGCTCCGATCTTGTCAGTACAGCAGAGGATATCTCAATCGAGCGCCACGCAGCGAAGGAGTCCTATGCGGGAATTTGCGACGATCCGAAGGTTGGTGTTTCCCTGATTTTTTACCTGCAAAATATGATTTCTTATCTGAAGTTGCAGGGAGAGGGCAAGAAGGAATCCCGGCAAAGGGCACTTCTCTGAACCTTTCCGCACTTTCCTGCCAGGGAACGATCATGATGCCGATTCAGAAGACGGAATGGCAGAAAAAGAAGATCGCTAAGGACGCGGTGCAGAGAAACCGTCTGATTCAAGCTGCACGCGGCGGCGATGAAGAAGCGATGGAAAGCCTGACGTTAGAAGATATGGACACCTACACGTCCATTTCCAGAAAAATTCAAAAAGCCGATATTTTCAGTCTTGTAGATACGTATTTCATGCCGTATGGTGTGGAATGTGACCAGTATTCTGTTCTGGGTGAAATCACGGATATGAAGCTTGTGACCAACGGACTGACGGGCGAAAAGGTACATATTCTGACCCTGTGTTGCAACGACCTGAATTTAAAGGTTGCAATCAACAGCATTGATCTGCTGGGCGAACCTGCTGTCGGACGCCGCTTCAAGGGCAGCGTGTGGCTGCAGGGACAGGTGAATTTCCCGGAAGAGTCGTAGAAGAGGATTCACGGACAGCGTAAAGTATTTGACTTGTACAGATAATTTCTGTATAATAAATTTGTTTATGGAACTGTTTTTTGTGTGACGAATCGAATAGGTGTTACTTCTAAGAAGCAACCATGGTTAAAGCCGTGAAACTTAAAAAAGCGGAAGCCATGGTTATACCCGATAAAAGCAAAATGGGATAAGTCAGAGTTCGATTCCAGCTGGACTGCTGAAAATGTCAAAGTAAAAAGAAACGAAAAATCGTCATTCAAAAGAATGAATTGAAAGAAATGGAAACCGTATCCAAAGTGGCTGAAAAGCCCATAAATACGGCATTTGTTCTCATAGTTAAATGGATATAACAAGTGCCTCCTAAGCACTAGTTGTGGGTTCGATTCCCGCTGGGAACATACGAAAAAGCGGTAATGATAGCATGAGTCATTGCCGCTTTTTCTTTTATGAAAAATTCGGGTGACAAGATGCCACCCGGAATGGCTGAAAAAAAGAAAAAACTGTCACCGAAAAATGGGGTTTGCCACCCGACCGAGTGACAGGGGAATTGCCACCCAATGGGAGTAACCAGTGTGGGCGGGTGTAATTCTAAGAGTAAAGAAGAAGCAAGCGAAAATGATACACTATATTCTTGCCTGATAGCAGGCCTGACGGAGATCCGTTCAGATTAGACTCAAACTCTATTCTGGACGGATTTTTTTGTTTCAGGAATCTTAAAAAAACTTAAAGCGGTTCAAGTTTTAGATGAATAAAGGATGTATTCGGAAAAAAAGAAAGGAGAACCATGTATGGAAGAGAAAAAAGAACCGTATGGATCAGATGAAAAAATAGTGGAAATCGAACTGGAAAGATTGCGTTCATTTGAAAACCATCCATTTAAGGTCACGGAAGACGGTCAGATGATGGAATTGCAGGAGAGCATTCAAAAGTATGGAATTCTGAATCCATTGATTGTCCGCCCCAGGCCGGAGGGTGTTTATGAAATCATTTCCGGTCACAGAAGAAAGTTTGCCGCGGAGAAGATTGGATATCGAAAAGTTCCAGTCATTATCCGGATGTTGAATGATGATGAAGCCGTGATTTCTATGGTCGATTCGAACCTGCAGCGGGAAATGATCCGACCGAGCGAAAAGGCTTTTGCTTACAAGATGAAATATGAAGTGATCAAGCGGGAAGCCGGGAGACGGAAATGTGGTCAGGTTGACCAGCTTTTCGGAAAGAAAAGTATTGAGGTGATCGGAGAGGACTGCGGAGACAGCCCCAAACAGGTACAACGCTATATCCGGATTACAGAACTGATACCGGAACTGTTGGAAAGAGTCGATGATGGCAGTATGGGATTTACACCGGCGGTACAGATCTCTTATCTGAAAAAAAGAAGAACAGAGGGAAATGCTGGAGGCAATGGAGTTTGCGCAGTGCAGCCCATCCCTTTCCCAGGCAATCCGGTTAAAAAAACTGAGCGGAGAAGAAAAACTGACGGAGCAGATGATGGAGACAGTTCTTAGTGAAGTGAAACAGAAAGAAATCGACCGGGTGGTTTTTAAGAATGAACAGCTGCACCGCTTTTTTCCGACGGATTATACGTCAGAGCAGATGCGGCGCGAAATTCTGGAGATTTTGAAACTGTGGATGAGTAAATATTGGGAGAAATAAAGGAGAGAAAAAATTATGAGCAAAGTAATTGCAGTATCCAATCAAAAAGGCGGAGTAGGCAAGACTGTATCCTGTGTGAATTTAGGGATTGGACTGGCAAAAAGAAGGAAAAACGGGTATTGCTGATTGATGCTGATCCGCAGGGAAGCATGACAATCAGCTTGGGATACTCAGAGCCGGATGAAATGGAATATTCGCTTGCCACGCTGATGCTGAATATCGTGAACGATGAAAAATTAAATATGGAAAAGACGATTCTGCACCACAAGGAGGGAGTGGACCTGATCCCGGCAAACATTGAGTTATCGGCGATAGAAGTATCTCTGGTAAATGTCATGAGCAGGGAACTTATTTTACGGTCATTGGTGGAAAAACTGAAGGATTTTTATGATTTTATCATTATTGACTGTATGCCTTCTTTGGGAATGCTGACAATCAATGCCCTTGCCTGTGCGGATTCTGTTTTAATACCGGTGCAGGCGGCACATCTTCCGGTCAAAGGCTTACAGCAGTTGATCAAAACGATTGGCAGGGTAAAAAAGCAATTGAATCCGAAGCTCCGAATAGAAGGGATCTTATTGACGATGGTAGATAACAGAACAAATTATGCCAGGGATATTTCTATGATGGTATATGATACTTATTCTGCGACAGTCAAGGTGTTTGCAGCAGAGATCCCGATGTCAGTCCGGGCATCGGAGGTATCGCATGAGGTGATCGCCTATCAGATCCGCCAGTCCTTCAAACCGGGAGAGATCACACCGGAGGAAGCAAATCGATTGGGGCATGAGCTGGCCCTTCGGTTTACCAAAGGAAAGTATGCTTTTATCGTGGCAACACACATGGTGGATCGAGCCCATGTGCATAATCATATCGTTTTCAATTCCACATCCATTGATGCCACCAGGAAGTTCAAAAACTTCTGGCTGTCCAGCTTTGCCCTGCAGCGTGTCAGTGATCTGATCTGTTTGGAAAACGGACTTTCCGTGATTGCCCCGAAGCCTTACAAAGAACGCACAAAGCGAACCGAGTATCCTCGCAGAGTGAAAACAGGGATGTTCTGTGTGAAGATATCGATCTGATTTTGCAGAAAAAGCCGGAGTCCTTCGACACATTTCTACAAGAGCTGCAGCAGCTGAACTATGAAATCAAGTACGGAAAACACATTTCGGTCAGAGGAAAGAATCAAACGCGGTTCATTCGCCTGTCCTCTCTGGAGGATGGATATACCGAAGCAGATCTCCGGGCGTATTTCCTTGGGTAGCGGGAACACAAGCCTGCGGCAAAACAGCGCTCTCGCGCAAACACCCGCCCCTTCAATCTTGTCATCGATATCCAGAGCAAGCTGCAGTCGAAAGGTGTCGGATATCAGCGCTGGGCTTCTGTCTACAATCTGAAGCTGATGTCAAAGACACTGCTGTTTCTTCGTGATCACAAGATCGAAAGCATGGAGCAGTTGAACCAGATGGCAGCGCTGCAGGTTGTTAAAAGAGATGCGCTTCTCACCTCCATCCAGCAATAAAAAAAAAGCGCTGGCGGAGATTGGAACCCTGAAAAAGCACATCATCAATTATTCCAAGACCCGGTCAACTTATGAGGAGTACCGCAAGGTTGGTTACAGCAAAAAGTTTCTGGAGGCGCATCGGGAAGAAATCACTCTTCACAAAGCAGCGAAAGCGGCCTTTGATGAAGTGGGTGTAAAAAAGCTTCCGAAGGTGAAGGAACTGAGCATAGAATATGCAGAGGTCCTGACCGCCAAAAAAAGCAGGCTTACGCAGAGTACCGTCAGGTAAAAAAATGAGGCTCAGGAGCTTCTGATCGCACAGAGAAACATCGCTTCCCTCTACGATGCGGAGCGCAAAGAGGAAGAGCAGAAACGCCAGAAGGAAAATCAAATTCATTAAAGTATGATATGGGAAAGGGCTCGGGTAACAGATAAGGGGCTGTTACTCGGGCCCTGTTTTTCAGCGTTCCGCCGGAATGCGCAGTCATCACGAAGTGATGATCGATAAGGGTTTGGGATTATCCCAGCAAGCAAGTTATCCCGAAATGAGATAACGCAGTTTTCGCAGGACTTGGCCAAGGAAACATTGCTTGCGAATTAGTGAGGTGCGCAAAATATTGAGCACGAGGAAGGCCCTGTGACTTGATTTTCCGCGAGGTTTGGAGTACAATTATTGTGATTACTTGTGGAAATTGCTCGAATTAGATTGGAGAATTGCATGGGCTATTTATCAATCAGACAGACAGCCGACAAATGGAACCTTTCAGCAAGATGGATCAGTGATCTTTGTAACGCCGGACGAATTCCAGGAGCAATGAAAATAGGATCATATTGGGCAATTCCGAAAGGAAGATGCGGAGAGGCCGAAGGATGCTCGCATTAAGAGCGGCCGATATATCAAAGAAAAATCAGTTTTAACATAGAACTTTCACGCTCCAAGAATAGACGAAGGAAAGGACTTGAGGTAAAGACGTGTTTGATTTTGGAAATGCAAATGAAGGGCAGCGGAAAGCAATAGCGGCTGCAGACGGTCCTGTCCTCATAACGGCAGGTCCCGGAACCGGTAAAACATATACGCTTGTGCAGCGTGCAATCTACCTCATAGAGGAATGCAATGTAAAGCCGGAGAGCATCTTCATTGCCACATTTACGGAAAAGGCTGCGAAGGAACTGGTAACACGTATTACCAATGAGCTTGCAAGTCGAAATATCACGGCAAACATCAATGAGATGTATATCGGTACGTTCCACTCGCTCTGCCTTCGTATTCTGAAAGAGCACTTGGAATACACACGGCTTCGCCGAAACTATCGCTTGATGGATTCGTTTGACCAGCAGTATATGGTGTTCCAGAACATCCACCGTTTCAGAAGCATTCCGGAGATTGAAATTGTCCTTCCGAACGGCGGCGCATGGAAGCAAGCTGAAACGATCTGCAACTTTGTAAACAACCTTTCCGAAGAATTGGTTTCGCCGGAGGAACTGATGTCTGACCGTGACCCATCGATTGCATCACTCGGTCGGATGCTTCAGGAATATCGCACAATTCTTACGGAAGCGAATCTGATGGATTTCTCCTCCATCCAGATAGAGGCATATCGGCTTCTCTGCGATAACGAGGACATTCTGAACGAGCTCCGCTCTGTACTCACGCATATCATGGTCGATGAATACCAGGACACGAACTATATCCAGGAGCAGCTCGTGTTTCTCCTCGCCGGTGAAAGGAAGAATATCTGCGTGGTCGGAGACGATGACCAGGGCCTGTACCGTTTCCGCGGTGCGACCATCCGAAACATCCTAGAATTTCCGCAGAAGTTTGTCGATGGCGAATGCCGTATTATCCCCGCTGGTCATCAACTATCGTTCCAACAGCGACATCGTCGATTTTTATAACCGATGGATGGATACCACGGATGGTGCAAAGTTTAAGTTCCGCTGGGAAAATTTCAGATACGAAAAACGCATTGAACCTCATGAAAAATCCACGCTTCACAGCCCTGCAGTCGTGAAATTGGCCGGTGAGGATGACGAGGACGAATGGCACGAAAAAATTCTGCAGTTTATCAACGACCTGAAAACATCCGGCAAGCTGACAGACTATAATCAGATAGCGTTTCTCTTCAACTCAGTCAAACATCCGAGGGTGACTGCACTTGCTCGTTTTCTTGAGGAGAACCATATCAATGTTTACTCACCGCGTTCGGATATGTTTTTCCAGCGTGACGAAATACGACTGGCGCTCGGTTGCCTCATGCTGATGTTCCCATTCTATGTGCAGGGGTTGGAAAACGGTGAGTATACCTTTTTACAGCCGGAGCACCTGACTTATTATCGGAACTGTATCATGCTGGCGAATGAGTATCTGACGCAGCCGGAGCACACCGACCTGCTGAAATGGATACGCCGCCGAGGAAAAGACCATGTAAGTCTGGCCGACGCAACGGACTACGCTTACTGCGGACTCATGTATCAGATGTTTGAGTTTCAGCCTTTTGCCGGTATCCTGGACACAGATATGGACGTCGGCGTTGTCGATATCCGACCGGCTCGAAATCTGGCAAAGCTGACACAGATCATCGGAAAATTTGAATATCTCCACCGGGTGGATGTCTTATCTGCCGACAAGTATCGCGGGAAACGTCGCATCGACGCAAATACAGAGCTTCTCTTCAATCTGTATCTCTGTCTGCTTTATGACGGCGGTATCACGGAGTATGAGGATGATTCCGAGTATGCGCCGAGCGGCTGCGTCTCATTCCTTACGATCCACCAGTCCAAAGGGATGGAGTTCCCGATTGTTTTTGTGGATTCTCTGGCAAACGTGCCGAGAAAAAACCCACAAAATGATCTCATGATGACGATAGAGGATCGCTACTTCAAGCGCCCGGCATTTGAACCGTATGAGGTCACAAAATTCTTTGATTTCTGGCGTCTGTACTACACGGCTTTCTCCCGTGCGCAGGATCTGTTGATACTGACCTGCAATGAGGACAATCGGACACCCAGCGCTTACTTTAAAGAGGTTTATGATGAGCTCCAGTCTGTGGACAGTGAGGCGTTTGACATCCAAGAGTTCAACTTCAAGTCCGTGAAGGCTGTGAATGTTAAGAACACCTACTCGTTCACATCGCACATCACAGTGTATGAGACCTGTGCCTTGCAGTACAAGTTCTACCGCGAGCTGGAGTTCATGCCTGTCCGTGCCAACGCTATGCTCTTCGGTACGCTCGTCCATGAGGCGATAGAAGATGTTCACCGCGCCGCACTCCGGCACGAGGAGCAGACGATCACCGAGGAAAACGTGAACCGTTGGTTTGCCTCTAACTATGTTTCGCTAACAAAAACCGAGCATACCTACCTTGCTGGTCCACAGCGGGAGGCTGCCCTGAAGCAAGTGCTCCGCTATGTGGAGCGACAGCATGGCGACTGGTCTGCCATCCAGCAGGCGGAGGTGGACGTTTCTCTGGTGAAGCCGGATTACATCATTGAAGGCAAGGTCGACCTGATCCGCGGCGAGGGCGACACGGTCGAGATCGTGGATTTCAAAGCCGAACGGAAACCGGATATGGAGAAAATGCGGGATCGGCTTGAGCGGTATCGCCGGCAGCTTCATATCTATGCGCATCTCGTGGAGGAGCGTACCGGGCGAAAGGTCAGCAAGATGCACCTCTACTATACCGGAGAGGACGGCGGCGTACCGACGATCACATATCCGTATACGAAGTCTGCCGTGGAAGGAACGCTGGCGTCGTTCGATGAAACGGTACATAAAATCATGAAGAAGGATTTCCGGCACTGTGCCGATGACCCGAAAGTCTGCGCTGGCTGTGACTTCCGATTCTATTGCAGAAACAGATAGAGGTGGAACTGCATGGCTGAACATAGTGTTTCGCATAACGGCATTATCTATATTATTCCTACTGATGATTTATATCGGAAGTATGAAAACAGTGAAGCATTTATCGATAAATACGGAAGGCTTATCGATTCAAAATCCAAAAAAGGTCATCAAAGAATTAGAACATAAAGGTGCTCTGAGATCTGCTGTCCAAAGGAAGGTTGTTATTGTACAGCCACCAGAAGCGCATCCTGTTCGAGATGCCGCCAAACAAGCTGTAGCTGATGTGATGCATGAACATATTCGTAGAGCGGTTGACTGGGCTTTGGATGTTGGTATCCCTTACCTATGGCATGAACACGTCGTCCCTTTTTTCCATCAAACGAAAGAGGCACTCACATCAAAGGAATTGAAAGTGGATGCGATTCTTACGGAAACACAGGCAAGTGCGGATATTGCAGTAAAGCAGCAGAAAACTGGCGTGAAGATGACTCAGGAAGAGGCGGGGACGCTGAAAAGCGAAAAGTCCTGTATCATTGGCTCGGAATGTTGAGCAGCCTCAAGAAACTTCATGATGCGGGTGAGATTGACATAGGCGCTACTATGGCACAACTGACCGATCCTGCAATGCTGGAACGTGTAAACGGGTTTTTGAGTGAGAATCCGAATCTGCTCGAAACGGATAAGTACATCGTACTTCACAGCCTGCTTGGAAGGAATTTATATGAGGAACAGCAGCTCGTTCCTATTAGAGCTGCAGAAATAACAACTATAGCCGCGAAATACGGATATGACCCAAGAACCGATAAAATGGAGGATAACCACCATGGATGAGCAGCTTACTTTTGAATTTGAACAGAGACCAACGATAAAGGGGTTCCCCGAACTCCGCTGGACGGGCAAGCGTCCCTATCGCTCCACGCAGTACTACCCCGCACAGCTGCGGGAGGCCTATGGTGAGGAGCAGAATGGCTGGATCAACAAGATTTTCTGGGGTGATAATCTCCAGGTCATGAGCCATCTGCTGAAGGAGTATCGTGGAAAAATCGACCTCATCTATATTGATCCTCCGTTCGACAGCAAGGCCGATTACAAGAAGAAGATTGATGTACGTGGAGTAGGATCAACAGAAAGCGACAGTACCTCGTTTGAGGAAAAGCAGTATGGTGATATTTGGACGAATGACGAGTATCTCCAGTTTATGTATGAGAGAATGATCTTAATGCGTGAACTTCTCTCGGAGACTGGAAGCATCGTGCTTCACTGTGATTGGCACAAGGTTCACCATTTGAGATGCATAATGGACGAAGTGTTTGGTGTTGATAACTTCCATAATGAAATAATTTACTGCTATAGTGGTGGTGGAATACCCAAGACCGAAATGCCGAGAAAACACGATAATTTACTTTGGTATTCCAAGCACGCAGAAAAATGGACATTTAACACCATATACCGTCCATATTCAGAAGGATCTATTCAGCGTGGCAGAAGTGCGTGCAAAGGTGAGAATGCAAAGCTCCGTGAAGAAGGCACTCCGTTAAACGATTGATGGACAGACGTCAAAAAAAATAACCAGTCCTACAGACCCAGAGAAATTGTATTACCCAACTCAAAAATCAGAAGAACTCCTCACTCGTATACTAACCATGCTCTCAAATCCCAACGACATTGTTTTCGATTGCTTCATGGGCAGCGGCACCACGCAGGCAGTTGCTATGAAACTCGGCAGGCGCTTTATCGGTGCAGACATCAACCTCGGTGCCATTCAGACTACTACCAAGAGGTTACTCTCCATTGCCGCCGAATTGAAGCCTGCCCATAAGCCCGTGACCTACGACATGATAAAGCCGCAGCTTTCGATGGTAGCCGAAGAACCTGCTCCTTACCTCGCTGCCGCAAGCACAGGCGGAAATACCCAACTGAGTGCCGAGGAACGCGGCAAGGTCATCGACTTCTTTAAGGCAAAGGGCTTAGATACCTCTGCCCTCGAAAAGGACGTGAAGTACACAGGTTTTGAAGTCTACAACGTCAATAACTACGACTTCTTCCGCAATCCCGTGGAAGCCCGTGACCTTCTCATCGCCGCCCTGGAAATCCAGCCGTTCCCACAGAGTGATGTCTGGGACGGTGAACTGGACGGCAGGATGGTGAAGATCATGCCCGTCAACCGCATTGTCAACAAGGCAGACCTGAAGGAGCTTCTTGCGAATCTTCAGTATAAAACCTATGAAAAGCGCAAGGAAGAAAATCCGAATCAGCCCGTGGAGCGCATCACCATCGTCTGCATGGGACACGAGCCTGACCTTAAAGGTGCTTTAGAACAGGAGTTGATAGACTATAAACTCGACATACAGATAGTTGATATTCTCAGAGACAAGAAAGATCTCCAATTGAAGCGCGACTCCGAGGCGGAGATCGTCCGAGAAGGAAGCAAGCTGGTCATCCGTGCTTTCTATCCGATGAACCTGATGCAGAAACTCTCCCTTCAGAAAGAGTACGTGGAAGACTGGCGTCAGCTAGTCGATTCAGTCATGATCGACTGGAACTACGATGGCGTAGTCATGCAGCCTGCTGTAGCTGATGTCCCTGGCAAGAATGAAATGGTCGCGGGCGTATATGACATCCCGGAAGGCTGTGGCACAATCAAAGTCAAAATCACCGACTTGCTTTCCGAATCTCTGGAAGTGGAGGTGCGTTAAATGGCTGTAGGATATGATCAGGATTTTTCCTTTAACCAACAACTTTGGTATTATTACACCACTAACCGCGGAAAGATTCGTTCACGTTATAATGACCTTACGAGGAAGTTCCTCGCTTACAACGACAGCGAGGAGAATCCCCACGCCTTTCTGCGCAAGCCACAGTTTGAGGCTTTGGAGATGTATATCTTTGTGAAGGAATTCATGAATAACAAGCAGGTCTATGAGATGTTCGATGACTGGCGTCATAAAAGAGACCGATTTTCTGATGCATCATATTATGCATTGGAGAAAAACGGTCAGATTCGTCTTTTTGATGCTCCAACGGAAAAGCAGACCGACACGCTCTTCAAGCAAATGAAGAAGTACCGCGAGAGTTATCCAAACTATATCTACGCTCTTACAATGGGACTTGGTAAGACGATTCTCATGGCCACCTGCATCTTCTATGAATTCCTGCTTGCGAAAAAGTATCCGAGGGACAAACGGTTCTGTCACAATGCGCTGGTCTTTGCACCGGATAAGACCGTCCTCCAGTCGCTCCGTGAAATCATGACCTTTGATAAAACAAAGGTCGTACCGCCGGAGTATGCCCGTGTGCTCGATTCCAACATCAAATTTCACTTCCTCGACGAGGCCGGAACGATTCTGCACACAATCGATGACTCGGATTTCAATATCATCATTTCCAATACGCAGAAGATCATCGTAAAGAAAAAGCGCAAGGAAGCCACGCCTACAGAAACACTCTTTGCCGGTACTGGATCACTGCTTTCTGCCGTATATGGTGCGGACAGCGATGACGATGACGCGTGGGATGACACCACGCTAATGGACAACCAGCGTTTCAAGAAGCTCTGCCGTCTGCCGCAGCTCGGCGTCTATGTCGATGAGGCACACCACCTTTTCGGTGCAGATCTGGAAAAGCAGATTAGGTCGAGCGGTGCTAATAAGACCAGCCTGCGAGACACCATCAATCTGCTTGCGGAAAACACCTCCATCGTGGCCTGCTATAACTATACCGGTACGCCGTATGTCAAGAACCAGCTTCTGCCGGAGGTTGTCTACGCATACGGTCTGCGTGAATCTATCTGGAACGGTTTCCTGAAAGACGCTGATCCCATTGGTTTTGAAAATGTCAAAAACGAGGAGTTCCTGATCGCAGTAGTGAGAACCTTCTGGGAACGGTATGGTGGAAAGACCTATGAAGGGCTGAAACCGAAACTTGCTATTTATGCTTCTGGTGTAGAAGAGGCGGCAACGGAGGTTAAGCCAGTTCTGGAGAAAGTCCTATCTGATCTCGGTATTCCTGCATCGAAGATTCTGTTGAATGTCGGCGATGTAAAATACACGAAAAATGATGATATCAGAGATTTTAACAATCTTGATGTTCCAGGATCAGAAGGAAATGAAAAGCAGTTTATTATCCTGGTGGAGAAAGGCAAGGAAGGTTGGAACTGCCGTTCTCTCTTCGGCGTAGCTCTTTTCCGTAGCCCAAAGTCAAAAATATTCGTTCTTCAAGCTACGATGCGCTGCCTCCGTGCAATTACCGACGAACGGTTGACTGCCACTGTGTTTCTCTCCAAGGAGAACTACGACACGCTGGATGATGAACTCCACAAGAACTTTAATATGGAGATCAAAGACATAACGAATCCATCCAACGATGACCGGCACAAATACCAGGTACGGGTGCTTCCGCCTCCGAGGACGATTACGCTCAAGCGGGTATGGCACGAATATACGCTCCACGAAAAGGAATACTCCGAGCCGGTAGATTTCAAACTGGCAGATGCGGACCGTTTCCAAGTATGCCAGCATTATGTACGAGCGAGACAGCCTTGCCCGCGATACTACAGTTAAAGAAAAGAACATCGACTATCTTCAGAACAATTTGAAGTTTAGCGAATTTTCTATCGCTGGAGAAGTAGCCCGATATTTGAATATATCCTGTATACTTGCCGCAAGAATCCTTCATGAATCAGTGGATGGAATCGATGCAGTACTTGAAGCAGTCAATCGCTATAATGCTGTTCTGGATGACTATATTATCCCGGCGGTGTTTCATTCCCTTTTTGACATTACTTCAGAATTAAAAACTGAGGATAAGGAATTGGTTCTGCTACGTGAGCCAAAGGATGCAGGATACTACGAATTCTCTGCAAAGGATGACTTGTTCTTACAAATCACTATCCTGGTTTTACTCCGGAACAAATTAAGAAGAGTTTTCATGCTGATACCTACTGTTTCGATTCTATTCCGGAAAAGGAATGTTTCATGCAGTATATTACAAGCAACAAGGTGGCAGAAGTGTATTTCACAGGCATGTTTACATCGAACCAAGGTGATTTTTCCGTTCACTATTACGATCCTGAATCAGGTAGAATCCGGCAGTATTACCCGGACTTCCTTGCAAGGATGAAGGATGGTTCCTATCAAATCATTGAAGTAAAGGGAGACAATAAAATTGATGATACTGTAGTTAAAGCGAAACAAGTTGCCGCAGAAGAAATGGCTGTCGCAAGCGGTGTACAGTATCTCATGTATGCCGGGAGCCATATTGTTAATTCACATATTTTGGATAACGAACAAGTTCCTTTATAAGCAACATTTTCAATTAGATAGAAGAAGCTAAAGTAGCGTGTCACAAAATCGTATATCAAAGAGGACTTAAACCATGAATGAAGGATTGATAGAAGCTTCGTGCAATAAATCTACCGGCACAAAACTAAGAATTCTATACTTATATCAGCACCTTGTTCAACATACTGACGCCGAGCATACATTATCGACCGCTGAGCGCTGATGAAGATCCTCAAGGAAGACTATTCCTTTAAGGTCTCCCGTAACACGATCAGCGATGATCTTGTCATGCTCCATGACTGTGGCCTTCATATCGAGCACTATGAGTCTACACAGAACAAGTACTACTATGATGGACATGTATATGAACTGCCGGAGCTCAAGGTGCTGGTCGATGCAATCGCGTCCTCCAAGTTCATCACCCAGAGAAAAAGCGAAGAGCTGATTACCAAACTGCTTACTCTGACCAACTCTCAGAATGCAGCAAAGCTTCGTCGACATATCTATGCTGCAGGGCGTGTGAAATCTGAGAATGAACATGGATATTACATCGTCGATGCAATCAACGAAGCGATCGATACCAAGAGGAAGATCTCGTTCTACTACACCGATTTCGATATCGCAAAGCAGCGCTATGTCACAAACGGCGGCAATCCGTATACGGTCAGTCCGTACACATTGATCTGGGACGGCGATTACTATTACATGCGCGGCTTCTGTTGATGAGCGCCAGGAGATGCGGAATTTCCGTCTGGATCGTATCGCAGAGCAGCCAAAGATCCTCAACCAGATCGTAGTAATGCCACCGGAGGACTATACTCCGGCAGACTATAGCAAGCATGTATTCCGGATGTATGATACCGAAGAGCCGGTCAAAGTGCAGCTGTATTGCCATGTATCGGTCATGAAATATCTGATCGATAATTTCGGTACAGACTTTGAATGTGAGCCGGTCGATGCGGAGCATTTTAAAGCAACGGTCAGCGTATGCACCAGAACTACCTTCTATCGCTGGGTATTTGGTTTCAACGGAAAAATAAAAATCGTTGAACCGCAGAACGTAACAATGATATATAAAGAACTGCTGCAAAAGGCACTAGATGAAGCTTAAATAATCATTGGAGGATTGTATATGGCAAGAGATCTTACAACGTCACAGGTTGATAGACAAAACATTCTAAATAATGAAAATGCTGTGACAGAAATTCAAAATCAAACCCGGCCTTCAAGGAATAATGTTTGAAGGACGTTTACGTTTCACTAAAGCAATGGTAGCCTCTTTTTTTCGAGGTAGATGTTCGGACTATTGAACGCTATGTTAGTGAGAATCTTGAGGAAATTTCTGCGAATGGATACGAAATCATTAAAGGAAAACGACTGAAAGATTTTTTTGAATTGTGTTCTGGATCAAGATGTTCCCGACATTAATGTCGGGAACATCAGTAATCGAACTCCTCAAATTGCATTATTTGATTTTAAGGCTTTTTTGAATATTTCGATGCTTTTGGTTGAAAGTGAAAATGCAAAAAGTTCTTCGGCAGATCATGTTGGATATTGTTATTGATTTCGTTAATCAAAGGACGGGCGGTTCGACAAAATATATCAACCAACGTGATAGGGATTTTATCAGCGCATTTTTGCAGGAAGAAAACTATAGACGCGAATTCACTGATGCTCTTAGAGACTATGTTTCCATGGGAAATAGCAAAAATATGCAATTTATACGGATAAAATTTACCAAAGCATTTTTTCGAGAAAAAGCCCAAGAATATAAGCAGGTTTTACATTTGTCTAAGAGAGATAGCGTCAGAGATACGATGTATTCTGAGGTCTTAGATCTAATTGCGTCTTACGAATGCGGATTAGCGGCAATGATTAAGGATCAGTCTACGCAGTTGGGAAGAAAACTAAACAACTGGGAATTGTCAGATTTGTTTTTATCCTTTGAGTCATTACCTTTATGGAAGCCCCTGATTCTCAGAGCACGTACCAAAATGGCTAGTAGAGATATGGCTTTACGCGATGCATTTCATATGCAATTGGAAGAGTATATTAAGCCTCTGGAAGCAGAAGAATACGAGAAATTCCTAGGAGTTGCTGGCGATGAACTCGAATTGCTTATGCACGAGAATCAAGATGTACTGAAAAGATTGAAGGAGCGGAATTGATGGCCGAGATACACTATATTTCAATAGATGAGGCACGGGATATTCATCTTGCAACAATTCGGAATAGTGGCGGCGGCGATTGTGGTGAACTCGACATAGGGAAACTTGAAAGTGTATTGTGTCATATTCAAAACGATAATTACTATCCCACTTTTTTGGATAAGCTTTTGCATTTGTTTTATTGTTCTTGTAAATTTCACTGCTTTTGCGATGGTAATAAACGAATAGCTATTACTTTAACAGCAATGTTTCTACTAAAAAATGGTTATATGGCAGTTGCTAATATATACTTTCGAGAAATGGAGAATATCAGTTATCATGTAGCAGCTGGACATATTGATGAAGATTTGCTTCGCAGAATTCTTGCTGCAATACTAACCTGTACATATGATTCTGATGAAGAACTCAAATTGGATATTTTTAATGCAATATCTGTGGACGATGTTTTTTATTGAGTGGAGTTGTAATATGAAATCTAAGTCGCCTAAGAGCCTGGAACTATATGACATTATGATAAAACGGGGATATCCAGCGGAGTTTTGCGATCAGATAACGAAAAATCTTAACACAGACTGGACAGCCGGACGGATGATAGGTTATTTGTCCCATTACAAAAAGCTGCCACTTGAGGAAATTGCAGATGAAATGCTTGCAATACTAAGTGACCGCAACAGAATTATGCAGAAACATGAAATGGAAGAAATCAATGCCAGATGGAATGAATATTTGAATGGATAGAGGATAAGGAGTAATACATGGACGGATATAAACCACCTTTTTACAATTACAAACAGTATATTATCTCATGTGGCATCTGTATCTGAAAAAAGTCGGGCGTATTACTGTAATGAGTAATATGGAAAACAAACCTCATCTAAGGAAAAATAACCGGATCAAATCCATTCATTCGTCTTTAAAGATCGAGGCAAATTCTCTTTCGCTAAGCCAGGTGCGTGATGTTATTAACGGGAAATTGGTTTTTGGAGAGGCAAAAAAGAAATACAGGAAGTAAAGAATGCATATAATGCCTATGAAAAAATAGCTGGATGAAATAGATCCTTACAGCATAGAAGAATTAAAGAAATTTCATGGTATTATGACAAAATACATCGTAGAGGAATCCGGTGATTTCCGCAGTGGTGAAGAAGGTGTATTTAATGGTGAAGAGTGCATATTCATGGCTCCACCGGCACGCTTTGTTCCACAATTGATGAATGAATTATTTGGCTGGATGAAGAAAGAGAAAAGATCAGATGCATCCGCTGATTTTGAGCAGCGTATTTCATTATGAATTCGTATTTATTCATCCTTTTACAGATGGCAATGGCAGGATGGCAAGGCTGTGGCATACAGCTATATTGGCTAAATGGAATCCTATTTTTGAATATATTCCGATAGAAAGCCAAATTGAAAAATTCCAGGATGATTATTATGATGCGATTGCAAAATGCCATGTAGAGGGAGAATCTACGGTATTTATTGAATTCATGCTGACTCAAATAGATAATACTTTAGCGGAACTTTTGAATCAGATGACAGATAGCGCCACGGATGACGCTATTCTTGACGCTGATGGCGCTAATCATGGTGCTGATCATATGGAAGGCAGATTGTTATCAGGCTTGAAACAGAATCCGTATATTACACAGACAGATTTAGCTAAAGAATTATCGTTGTCAAGGAGAACTGTCCAGAGAATCATGAAAGAACTGATGAATGACGGCAAGATAAAGAGAGTTGGTTCAACCAGAACAGGTCATTGGGAAATAAATGATTGATGCAGAGGCATAGTTTCGAGAAATGGAGAATATCAGTTATCATGTAGCAGCTGGATCTATTGATGAAGATTTGCTTCGAAGAATTCTTGCTGCAATACTAACCTGTACGTATGATTCTGATGAAGAACTCAAATTGGATATTTTTAATGCAATATCTGTGGACGATGTTTTTTATTGAGTGGAGTTGTAATATGAAACCTAAGTCACCTAAGAGCCTGGAACTATATGACATTATGATAAAACGGGGATACCCGGCGGAGTTTTGTGAACCAAATAACGAAAAATCTTAATACCGACTGGACAGCCGGACGGATGATAGGTTATTTGTCCCATTACAAAAAGCTGCCGCTTGAAGAAATTGCAGATGAAATGCTTGCAATACTAAGTGACCGCAACAGAATTATGCAGAAACATGAAATGGAAGAAACCAATGCCAGGTGGAATGAATTTTTGAATAGCAAAAGAATATAGGAATATTTACATAGCCAGAGCTGCCTGATTATCGGTTCCGGCTATTTTTCTGCCCTTCTCCGGCTGCAGGTGTACATGCGGACTTGGGAAGGGCCTTTTCTATCCGCAATTTTCATTACAAATGGCCCGGTCATCTGTAAATAAAAAAGATTATGTTCTTGTATTAGAATGCTATTTCAGGTATAATAATTCAGTATAAGTCTGCAAAAGGGGCAGACGTTTCTACCAACCGCCAAACTGGTTGACTACATTTTACGTAGTCAACCTTTTTTTATACAATAGAATGCTCGCAGAGCGTGCATTCTATTGTTTATGAAAGAATATTTTATGGGAGGAAACATAATGTATGATGTTGTAATTGTAGGTGCAGGACCGGGAGGAATATTTACTGCATACGAATTATTAGAGAAAAGACCGGATTTAAGTATTGCTGTTTTTGAAATGGGAAATGAATTAACAAAACGCCACTGTCCGATTGATGGTGACAAAGTGAAATCTTGTATTCATTGTAAAAACTGTTCTATCATGAGTGGTTTTGGGGGTGCAGGTGCATTTTCTGATGGTAAATATAATATCACCAATGATTTTGGTGGGACGCTGTACGAATATATCGGTAAAAAAGTCTGCATTAGAATTAATGAACTATGTAGATAAGATCAACCTTGCTTTTGGTGGAGAAGGAACAAAACTGTATTCTACTGCAGGATCAAGCCTGAAGACACGCTGCATGCAAAACGGTTTACATTTACTGGATGCTTCTGTTCGCCATTTGGGAACAGATATTAACTATATTGTGTTGGAACATTTATATGATCATCTGAAAGAAAAGATTGATTTTCATTTCAATTGTTTCATTGATAAAGTAGAAAAAACTGGATAGCGGATATCGAATCTATCATGAGGATTCCTATTATGATGGTAAAGAATGCGTTATTTCCGCAGGGCGCAGTGGAAGTAAATGGATGGAAAATGTCTGTCGGGATCTGGATATTAATACGAATTCGAATCGCGTGGATATCGGAGTCCGAGTGGAACTTCCGGCAGGAATTTTTGCACATCTGACGGATGAATTATATGAAAGCAAGATTGTGTACAGAACCTCAAAGTATGAAGATTTGGTGCGTACCTTCTGTATGAATCCAAAAAGGAGAAGTCGTAAACGAAAATACAAATGGCATTGTTACTGTTAACGGCCACAGCTATGAGGATCCGGCAAAGCAGACAAATAATACAAACTTTGCGTTACTTGTTGCAAAGCATTTTTCAGAGCCTTTCAAAGATTCTAATGGATATGGAGAAAGTATTGCCCGATTAAGCAATATGCTGGGTGGCGGCGTGATTGTCCAGCGTTTTGGGGATTTGATCAAAGGCCGTAGAAGTACAGAAGAAAGAATCGGTGAATCCTTTACTGTTCCGACTTTAAACGCAGCGGCAGGCGATCTGAGCCTTGTTCTTCCGAAACGTTTATTAGATGGTATTATTGAAATGATCTATGCGCTGGACAAAATCGCACCGGGAACTGCAAGTGATGATACCTTACTGTATGGTGTAGAGGTAAAATTCTACAATATGGAAGTGGAGCTGGACCACAACCTGATGACTCGCCATGAAGGACTTTATATTATTGGTGATGGCAGCGGTATTACTCATTCTCTGTCTCACGCTTCGGCAAGTGGAGTATATGTTGCGAGACAAATTATTTCAAAAATGTAGAGGAAGGAGAAGAGTCTATACAGAAAACACAGAACATACCCCGAACCGAGACGATGTTAGTACGGCTATTTTGCAGCATTTGGACGGCCTCCGTGGAATTGATACCCATTGTCACCATTTGCCGGATGACCAGTTTCAGAACATGGGGGTGAAATTCTTATACGATCAAAGCTATTGCAACTGGATGGATGATCTCCTGGGACTTCTGCATAGCTATTCCAATGTCTATGCAGATCTCTGCTGGCAATGGCAGGATGGCAAGGCTGTGGCATACAGCTATATTGGCTAAATGGAATCCTATTTTTGAATATATTCCGATAGAAAGCCAAATTGAAAAATTCCAGGATGATTATTATGATGCGATTGCAAAATGCCATGTAGAGGGAGAATCTACGGTATTTATTGAATTCATGCTGACTCAAATAGATAATACTTTAGCGGAACTTTTGAATCAGATGACAGATAGCGCCACGGATGACGCTATTCTTGACGCTGATGGCGCTAATCATGGTGCTGATCATATGGAAGGCAGATTGTTATCAGGCTTGAAACAGAATCCGTATATTACACAGACAGATTTAGCTAAAGAATTATCGTTGTCAAGGAGAACTGTCCAGAGAATCATGAAAGAACTGATGAATGACGGCAAGATAAAGAGAGTTGGTTCAACCAGAACAGGTCATTGGGAAATAAATGATTGATGCAGAGGCATAGTCTGCAAAAAACTATGCCATTTCGTTTCCATTCCAGGAGATAGTATAGTGGCTCAGTTGTCAAGACAAAAATCTGAGATTTTTATAATGAACTGATAGGGTTAATAAGTTACAGGGAACTCAGGGAAAGTAGTGGAACTCTCCCCTGTCCCATTTATGCTAAGCTACATATGGCAACAGCATTGCCGGATAGTAGCATTCAGCCGGTGTCTGATAGTCAAGTGCAGAATGATGCCGCTCAAAGTTGTAAGTGCGGATATACTGTCCGATAGCGGTTCTGGCTTCTTTGATGTTATTGTATTGCGTCAGATAAGCTTCTTCATACTTGAAGCTGCGAAACCAACGCTCAATCATGATATTGTCTGCCCAAGCGGCTATGCCAATCAATAACGGCTGTCAGATATAAAAAGCCCCGTTTGATTGGAATATATGTAATGTCAATAGACCGTGCCTGATTTGGTTTGTCTATGACAGCATTACGGAGCAGATAAGGGCATACCTTAGCCTGTTGCATACGCTTGGAAAGATTCATTTTAGGATAGATTGGGTAAATATCCATTTCGTTCATGTAACGTCGTGCTTTCCGACGTCCTACATGATATCCTCTAGCCTTTAGCTGTGCAGACATTTGCCTTGCACCCCAGGCCGGATTATCTGTATGGAGATGATCAATGATCTCTTTACAAGCCAGTTCTTCATCGGATATAGGCGTACCTTTGTAATAAATACTTGTATTCACCAAGCCGGTTGAGGAAACAAAGCCGGAAGCGGTTGAAACGGTTCCTGAAATTACAGAACCCACTCCAGAGGAAAAGCCGAAATCCACGAATATGCTCCCGGAACTTCTGACTCTGATTGTGTTTGCCTGTGTGGCGGCGGATTCTTCGTATTCAAGAAAGTCCAGGAAAAGAAGAAGGCACAGGAAGCGGCAAAGCCTGATCCGGATGCAGATTATGTGGACGATGACGAGGACTATGGGTACGATCCGGAACTTCGTTACAGGGACTCCTATCCACGCATCCGCAAAAAGGTAGTACGTTACAAAACAGATTCGTTTCTCACTTGTCAGACTTGGAATCTGTGTCAAGCATGACAAACCACGTTTCGGGAAAAAAGCAAGGGCAAGATTGAAAAGTTCCATCAAGTGGTGGATGACTTCATCCGTGAATCAAAGTTCAAAAATATCAGGACACTGGAAAAACTATCATTACAGAGTATCAGGAAGTATATATCTTTCTGTATTCCTTGGGAGTAACGCCAACAATCTGACGAAAGCGTTTAATAAAATATTTTGGTTCTGTGTATCCAATTTCTGAACAGATCTCATATATTTTTTTTTGTCTGTATTGATCAACAGTTCTTTTGCATGTAATATTCTTATAAAAAAGTCAGATATTCAATGATAGTCTGTCCTGTAGCAGAGCTGAATATATTGCTTAGTGAGGAATAGTTTATACCGAAAATCTCTCCTAAGTCTGAAAGTGTGATATTTTCATTCATATGCTGGAAAAGGTAGTTTTGTACCTGTTCAACAAGATAGGCATTTGTGCTGCGTGTCTGTTCAGCAATTTTCTCAAAAATGCTCTCGATCATGGACAAAATGGTACTTTCAATTTCTTCAAGAGAGTGATAATTGTAAAGAAACTGCAGACTTTCTGTATAATCGATATAACAAGATGCCGGTATTTTTTTATCATTACAATGTTTTATGATGATCAGAGTAATCTTGTTTAGCCAGGAATGCAATTCATAATAGGAAGGTTGTTCATTACGCACGTAATCCATAAAGGAATAGACAGCATCTCTCGTATTCAGTAAATTGCTGCCGGTCAGCTGCAACTGTAAATTCTGGTATATAGAGTATGGAAAAAGGTGCACAAAGTTTGATCCTGATATATGTGTATGGGATCCTTTGAGTAAAAAAATTGTGTCAAGGCTGAAACGCCACTGTAAAATGCATTTTTAAGCGTGTCATCATGATCGCTGTGGTATATTCCCGCGCAGATTTCCAATCCGGGGTTAAATTTCCATAAGAGTCTTTGTACCTGTTTTTTCAGAAACTTATCATCTAAATCCTCTTTTTTTAATAAAATACAGTAAATCTTTTCGCAGAATAGAAAAAAACATGATGCTCGGATGAAATTCCGGCAGCAAACTTTTGCAGCACCGTTCTGTAGTTGAAAATCTGGCTGCTGAATTCGCTGTTGCCAGTCAATAGTAAGAACCATGCTTGCGGAAATGTAAATCCACATTGTTTTTCCAGTATTTGAATCTTCTGCTTTTTATTCGAAGCAATGGCTTCAGAAAACAACAGATCTAAAAACTGGTCGTATTCTGACTGGGTGAGATTATATTCACTAAGAGGATCCCGCCAGTCGGAAAAAAAAATTTTCTACGCTTGTAATGACTGCATCGAATTCGGAGGGAAGAATAGGCTTCAATATATATCGAAATACATGATGCTCAACTGCTTTCTTGGCATAGGAAAATTCCGAGTATCCGCTTATGATAATGATAGGAATGGTTCCGTTGTTTTTGCGAATTCTGCTAATTAGCTCAAGACCGTCAAATTTGGGCATGCGTATATCGGTAACAACCAGATTTACTTCCGGATGTTGTTGAAGATAGTCTAATGCAAGGCTACCATCTTCAAACAGACCATCTATCTCCCATCCTGGGGAATGATTTTTAAAAATTTCGGCAATTCCATTGCGACTTTGTACTTCATCATCAATGATAATCACATGATTCATAGGTTTTCCTCACTTCTGAACAGGCAATTTTATGATTACTTTTGTACTTTCCATAATGCGTGATGTAATTTCTATACCATATGACTGACCAAACCGCTGTTTTATAATAGGTATTTGTTGTATTTCCAATTCCTATGCCATCATTTTTACCATGAAGCACGGAATGTATCAGAAGATCTGACATGCCCTTTCCGTTATCTTCTATAGTTATGAAAATGGAATTATCCTTAGTAAATATGCTGAGGATAATAATACCACCCTGATGAATTTCAGAAAAACCGTGCAGCAATGAATTTTCTATAAACGGCTGCAAAATAAAACGGGGTATTTTATACGATTGCATATCCGGTTCAATATGATAATGTATTGTAAAAGAATCCTGAAACCGGATCTTTTGAATATACATATAATTTTTCAACCAGGATAATTCATCATTTATAGTGACAAAATCATTTTCTTTTGATAATGCTGTATCGCAAAATATCAGAAAGCGCATTTATAATATAGGGTACTTTGTCTGCATTTCCATTTTGGGACATCCAGCTGATGGAATCCAAAGTGTTATATAAAAAATGTGGATTCAGCTGTGCGTGGAGCAGAGCAAGCTGCTGTTTTGCTTCTTTTTTTGAGTATTCTTTTAACTGCTCCACCAGAGTCAGAGTACGCTGGCTCATAGACTGGAAAGAATCATATAAATTGCCGATTTCGTTGTGGACAGGATAAACTGGTGAAGGAAAGTAGTTCAAATAATCCTGTTCCTGCATAATAACGGAAAGACGGCGAATCGGCGTAATAAACTGTTTGGTGAGCATGAAGAAGATCAGGCATAAACACAAAAAATCCACACCACAGATCAATAACAGTAAAGTTTTAATGAACTGTGTTTTTGCTTTCTATATTTGAAAATGGTAGAAAAAGAGTAACAATTATATTCTAGTGTATCAATCTGTGAATTAAAACGATAATATTTCTCACCGTTTATAGTTACAACAGAGTAAGAATATGGGGGCGTACCAAGCACGTCGGTGGAAATAATGTCTCCAATATGATAATTCAGATTCTCCTCCTGATAACCCCATATTAATGTATTGTTTTTGGGTTGTCAGGAAAAAAATGTGGAATCGGAACTGAAATTGGAAAATATAAGGATATCTTCAAAGGAAGCGATATCGACTTCAACTAACAAAATTCCAATAGGCCGGAAGTTGTGTGTCAAACTTCGTAAAAGGCGACCCTAATAAATGGACGTATTTGAAGCAGGGTATTTACGCTTACTGGTATGTGTTATGGGATTAGATAAAACACCTGATCCATTATGTGCATATATTTTCTGTAAAAAATCAGGATCCAAGGAGTTTATATGTATAGCATTACTGTACCCGTCATTCCAGTATAAAGTATCTCCTGCCATTGTTGTAAGAGATACTGACAAAATCATGTCATCTGTTCTCATTAATGAATCAATAGCAGGCTGGATTCTTTTTTTTTTATCAGGAGAGGATAATAATGTTGCTTGTCCTTTTTCCAGACAGCTCATAATATCATCATTGTAGTAAATTGAAGCGGTGAGATTGTTAAAGTAGGTGAGTTTCTGATAAATATTGGATGTAAACTAATTTTAATACCTGGATCTGGGATTCGATTTCAGCATTCAGGGCATTTTGAGTTTGGAAATGATAAAGTAGCAATGCTGTAACTGTCATAGGAATGAAGGCTATAAACAGAAAAATGATGAGTAATTGCTTTTTTTTAGTGAAATGCCTGCTTTTTTCATGTTATATTTCCCCATATAGTCAATCATTGATTCATCTGATGAAATTATTATCCTATCTGAGATCATTATACTATATCAAATCAAAAATAAAATCTAGAAAAAAGTGCACCATTCAAAAAAAAGTGGTATTTTATGCAATAATCCGGCAAGGTACAATAAGCTCACAAAACAAAGCCGCTGCGTCGGGGGTATAAAGGTATAAAGGAGGTACTTATATGAAGAGAAAAGTAGCAGCATGTTATCTGAAAAAGGGAATGGCGTATTGTCTTATGGGAGCCATGCTCTTAGGTCTGAGTATCGGGACTGCCGGATGTGGAAAAGAGCAAAAAAAGGAACCCAGGAAGCAGAAGGAAATACTGAGATCCAGGAAGTGGAAGGTAATGATGGACCAATAGAGATTGTTTACTGGAATCAGTGGACACAGGAAGATGAGACTGCCTTTTTAAAGAAGTACGTAGAAGAATACAATAGTTCCCAGGATAAATATCATGTATCGTTTCTGGCTATTCCGTATGAAGAGTATACGACTACAAAGCTGGCCACTGCATTTGCTACCAATGAAGCTCCGGATATCTTTGAGTGTAGTCCGGCAATCATTAACCAGTACCTTGATGCAGGTGTATGTGAACCACTGGATGATATTATTACCGATGAAATAAGAAATGATTTTACAGATGCAGCATTTGACCGGGTGTCGAGAGATGGGAAAATTTATGGAATTCCGTTAGACAGTGATCTGGTGGCATTATACTACAATAAAGAAATACTAGAGCAGAATGACATTGATCCACCGACAACGTGGGCGGAACTCAAAGATGCGGCAGCAAAGCTGAATACAGCTGATTATGCCGGATTTACCTTTGAAGTTGATAAGGGTGATTGGCAGTGCTTTACCTTCTATCCTTTTGTGTGGATGCAGGGTGGAAGCCTGTTTACATCGGATGGTATGGCGAATTTAAATTCTGAAGAAGTTGTAAATGCATTGCAGTTATGGAAGGATCTTCTGGATTCCGGAGACTGTAATGAGACACCTGGAAGATCTGTTTCAGATATTTCAATTCTGACAAATGGAGAGACAGCAATGCAGATTAACGGCAGTTGGTCGGTTCTTCGTGTGGATTCAGAAAAGTATGGTGTTGTGCCATTACCAGCAGCAACGGCAGGAGGTGATACAGCCAGTGTTGCAGGTGGGTGGAACGTACTGGTAAGTAATCAAAGCAGTGAGGAAAAAGATAGCAGGAGCCAAAGATTTTATTTCATGGATGTGGCTGAATGTAGATCATGTGACGGAATTTGATACAAAAGCCAAGTTTTCATATTGTATGAGAAACTCTGTCATTGAGGCAGGTGCGGAGGTATATCAGAGCAATCCAAATGCCATAGTATTTTCTGATGAGGTATTACAGACAGCAAAACCTGAAATTGCATTATCCGGAGAAGCAAAAAGAAATTGTATCTACCATGATTCAGGATGCACTTTACAATATGAGTGCAAAAGAAGCGGCAGATATTGCACAGGAAAGTATGCTGAAATATCAGGAAGCAAACGGAGCAAGATTCGGCGGCTGAAATAACAGGAAAAGCAGACATTGCAGGCAACTAGATATTTGATTTTTGTCCTGCTGTGAATAACAGCAGGACAAGATACAGGAGGTTTGAGTTAATGTGGGAAAAAAGCATAAACGTATAAAACGGGAGACTCTGATTTCTTATCTGATGATTGCGCCAGAAATGATATTGATGCTGATTTTTATTTTCATACCGATCGTGTATGCATTTTATATAAGCCTGTTTGACTGGAATGCAATGGGAACAAAAACATTTGTCGGAATCAGTAATTATTTAAAAATGATGCAGGACTTAACTTTCAAAAAGCAGTCTGCTGGTTACTGGAAAATATGCTTTGATATATGTTCTGACTGTTTATGTTCTTTCTCTTGCGGCAGCAGTTTTTGTAAACTCGATCAGAAGCAATAAGCGGCAGCAGGCATGCAGAATAGGCATATACCTGCCCAATACAGTTTCGACAATTGTCGCAGCGACCTTATGGACATTCCTGTTCAATTCAAGAAATGGATATATCAATAAAATTTTAGATGGAATAGGAGTCGGAAGACAACTCTTTCTGGGATCAAGGTCACAGGCACTGATATGTGTTGCGATTGTAGGAATATGGGTAGTTTTTGGCTACAATATGATCATCTTTTTATCGGCTTTAAAAGATGTGCCAAGTGAATATTATGAGGCAGCTAAAATAGATGGAGCAAATGCTGTGCAAAGATTTTTCAAAATAACTCTTCCATCTATAAAGGGAACGACTATTTTTGTATTGGTTACATCACTGATTGCATCCTTTCAAGCGTTTGATCAGATCAGAGTCATGACATCCGGGGGGCCGGGCAAGACAACGGAGGTAACGGTGTACTATATTTTCCAGTTGGCATTTGAACAATATAGATTTGGATATGCTTCCACGATTGCTGTGTCCTTGTCACTGATCATTATGGTGGTTACTGTCATACAGATGAAATTGCTTAGGTTTAAGTAGGTGATATAGTGAAAAAATATGGAATATTGTTAGTAAAGAGTTTGGTCGGATGTGTATTTCTGGCTTTTACATTGTTCCCGATCGTTTTACTCATAAGCAGCTCGCTTAAAAAAAGATAGATACAGAAGTATTTGATTATCGGATCATCCCCAAACATATTACTCTTGATGCTTATAAGCAGGTGTTTAGAATTCTAGATATTTTTACGGGAATTAGAAACTCGTTGTTTGTGGCAACTATGGTGACTGTATTAGCCCTGATTGTACATTCGATGGCTGCTTTTGCATTTTGCAAGACTGGAATTTCCAGGGAAGAAGGGAGCTTTCATGTGGGTTCTGAGTACCATGATGATTCCTTTTCCGGTAATCATAATTCCTTTGTTTTTTTATAATCAAAAGTCTTGGACTGGTGAATTCGCTTTGGGGCATGATACTTCCTATGGTTCCGCATGCATATGGCGTATTCCTTTTTAGGCAATACTTTATGGAAATGCCGGATTCTCTGTATGAGTCAGCCAGAATCGATGGATGTTCGGTATTTCAGACTTTTAGAAAAAATATATGTCCCGCTTGCAAAGCCCATGTTTATTACATTAGGTGTATCCTTTTTTGTTTCACAAACTGGAATTCCTATTTATGGTCTACTATTGTAGCGCAGGACGAAACTAAATATACAATCCAAATACAGATTGCAACTTTGATGGGATCTCTGAGAATTTCATGGAACCAGATTTTAGCAGCATCTGTGATTGCGATTGTTCCGACTGTTCTGTTGTTTGGTGTACTTCAAGCGTTATTATCTTGAAGGCATTAAGACAACCGGGATGAAAGAATAAATTATATTATTTATATACATAAAGGAGGATTTTTATATGTTAGGAAACGAAATGTTTAAATTTCCAGAGGGCGTTGTATCAAGATGGGCGAGTTATGAGAATCCAGATGGAGCAAAAGGCGCGGGAGGAAAGGAAAGAAATGGCAGAAAAGGGGCTGCCTGGTTTACACTGAATCCCGGTGAAGAATTTGTTTTAGCTCATGCTGAAAATACAAGTGGCGTTATTCGTCGTATCTGGATTACGATCAACGATCAGACTCCGGAGACTTTAAGGGGATTGAAACTGGAGATGTTTTGGGATGGCTGCGATAAGCCGGCAGTGAGTGTTCCTTTTGGTGATTTTTTTTTGTGTTGGACTTGGAAAAGTTGCAACTTTTAAGAATGCATTATTCTCAAATCCGGAAGGACGTAACTTTAGTACCTATATTCCAATGCCATTTAAGACAGGTATGAAGGATTACGGTTACCAATGAATCCAGTGTCCTGATCAAGCATTTTTATTATGATATTGATTATACTCTGGGGGACAAATTTACGGAAGATACACTGTATTTTCATGCTTACTTTAACAGAGAGAATCTTACAAACTTGAAAAAGGATTTTGAACTTCTTCCGTATGTGGAAGGAAAAGGCAGATATCTGGGAACGAATATGGGAGTAAGATGTAATACAAAATTATACTCCGATACATGGTGGGGAGAAGGCGAATTTAAGGCATATATTGATGGAGATACCGATTACCCGACCATCTGTGGAACCGGAGTGGAAGATTATATCGGAACGGCATGGGGACAAGATTATTATTATGATCTGTATTGTGGCTGTCCGGTATATGATAAGACAAATATGGAGTTATGTTTCTATCGGTTCCATGTTCCGGATCCGATCTACTTTAACAGTAATTTTAAAGCAACTATACAGCAGATCGGAGCTGTTGACAGAGATGATTATTTCCATCATGCGCAGCTGTTGTATAAAAATCAGATGGCAAATAATCAGGTGATTTCGGTGGATGGAGAACCTGTAGATTTTACCAATATTCCGATGCTGGATGGAAGACCACTTTTATTTGAAAGAGAGGATGACTGGTCTTGCTGTTCCTATTTCTATTTGGATAAACCTATGAATAATTTGCCGGAATTAATGAATGTTTCGGATCGGACAAGGGATTTGGTTGGCCGCCCTGGCTTTATGGGAAAATATCCTCAGGAAATGCCGCTTTTTGATTGATGGGAGAAAATTAGTATGGTTAATAATAAAATTAAGGTTGGAATGGTTGGAATAAGCTTTGGAATGGTGTTTATTCCGATCTATATGAAGCATCCGGATGTATATGAGATAGCGATTGCTGACACGAATTTGGAACTGATTAAAACAGCCCAGGAAAAATTTGGAATCAGCAGTAAGGATTGCTATGATAATTATGATGACATGCTGAAAGATGACGCAATAGGGAATGCAATCCACATTGTTACACCTCCGTCTACGCATGCTGAATTTTCCATAAAAGCTCTGAAGGCAGGAAAACATTGTGGGTGTACAATCCCGATGGGAATGAGTATTCAGGAGTTGGAAGATGTCATTAAGGCGAGAATAGAAAGCCAAAAACAGTATATGTTTATGGAAACAACTGTATTTGGGAGAGAGTATTTTTATGTGAAGGACTTGCTGGATCAGGGAAAGTTTGGAAAGATACAGTATATGACATGTGCTCATTATCAGGATATGGAAGGCTGGCCTTCTTACTGGGAAGGATTTCCACCATTGATGCACCCGACACATGCAATTGGAACCTGCCTTATGTTACTGAACGACTATCCAAAAGAAGTATATGCAAAAAGGCTCAGGAAGAATCAGGGACGAACTGATATCCCAGTATCATTCACCATTTGCATTTGAAGCGGCTTTTGTAACAATGGAACACAGTGATGTTGCAATAGAAATGGAACGTTTTCTTTATGGTGTCGCCAGAAGCTATTCAGAATGTTTCAGAATATATGGAAGGGACATGAGCTTTGAGTGGCAGCAGCTGGCTTCTGAGAATCCGGTTATTTATACACGCACCGGAGAAATCCAGCAGGAAATGATGGATATTGATGGTGATCCGAACAGATATAACCGAGGCGGAGAAATTGTCGAAGAAAGAATAGAAGTCCCGGATTATGGATGCAGACTGCCGGATAGTATTGCCGGATTTACAACAGAAACTGTATATAACGATGAAAATACACATCTTTCATTTAAACAGGGAGGTGGGCATGGAGGTTCCCATCCTCATATGATACATGAATTTGTCCGTGCTATCATAGAAGATAGAAAGCCTGTAGTAGATGACATTGTTGGCGCTTACTGGACTGGCACAGGGATATGTGCTCACCAGTCAGCGATGGAAGGCGGAACGGTTGTTAAAGTGCCGGAATTTAAAAAATATCTCTAATACGTAATAGAATTGTAATCAACAGAAACTGGGGCTGTAAAATAAGTCCCTAATATAAGAAACGCCAATTCCGGCAAATGTCGGTTTTGGCGTTTCTTTGTATTAACTTTTCTATTTCTAAGCAAGTCTGCATCTTTGGGTATAAAAAATGGTGCATTTAATAAAGCTCGGCTAATCACGCCCGCTTAAGTTTTATGCAACTTTCGTCTGTCGTTGCTTTTTGTTGTGATATTTATAAAGATTGAATCCACATGAAATCAGTGTAAGCTCGAGAATTACATTTTTCTCGCCTCTTCGCAATAATCTTTTATACGCTTTATCCCACTTTAATACACCAAAAGTTCCCTCCGATTGAATACTTCGGTTCATTCTCAAGAGAGCACCATGTATGGATTCAAGATTTTGCAGCACTTCCTGATGGATAGCAGTTAATTCCTGATTCATTCGGATCGTTCGGTTTTTGTGTGCTCTCGGACAACATTCTTGTTTATGCTGACACCTTTCACAAGATTCACATTCGTATAATTCTTCCGTTCTTCCATATTTATTATATTTCACATGCTGTGTTCTCTTGAAGAGGAATTTTCGACTGTTTGGGCATAAGAGATTTCCATCTGCATCTTTTGCAAAGTTTACAGCACGATACGGATTCTCATGATACTTTTTGTCCGTCGTTTCTTTTTTGTACATGGTAAATTTCATGTATTTTTCCATGCCGTGTTCTTCACAATAAAGATAATTATTGTAAGAACCGTATCCGGCATCAGCAACCGGATATTTCGGATAGTGACCATATGTGCGATTGAATTTTTCCATCAAAGGCACAAAGCATTCCATATCGGATGCATATGGTTTTACGTCGATTACAGCTATGTATTCATCACAGATGGCTGCCTGTAGGTTGTATGCCGGAAGTAGCTGATCGTTTCCCATGTAATCACGCTTTAAACGCATGAAAGTTGCATCATGATCTGTTTTGGAATAACTGTTTCTTTCTTCTCCACAGGTCTCGATATGATATGCATAGGATTTCAAACGTTCCAGATATTCATGCAATTCTTCGTATTGTTTTTTTTGTTGAATGCTTTTTCTATGACCACGTCCGGAAACGAAAGAAGTTTCATCCAGTCCAGTTGTTTCTTTGTACATCGTAAGTAATTCAGAGACATAGTCAACCGCGTACGCTTCACGCTTTTCAAATTTTATTCCGAGATATCCAAGTACTTCCAGATTCATAGCATCAATCAAGAGTGAAATCTTGTCAAAGACTTTCTGCCGGTTTTTCACACACGATTTTTTCCATACCCAGGTATATCGATTGGCATTTGCCTCAATTTTTGTCCCGTCAATGTATGTATGCTGCAGATCCACGTGATCTTTGGCAAAAATATATGAATTAATGTCTTCAAATATCTGCTCGATAGAATCGGTTAGTTCGTTTCGGATTAAGTTTCCAAATGTAGCAAAAGAAGGTGTTTTCATGCCATCAAGAAGATACATGTAACGAATGTTCATTACGGCAGAGCTTTTCTATTTCTCGTAAGGAGCAGATGCCGTTTTCCATAAAGGCAAAAAGTATTACTTTAATGAGTTTTTTTTGAGCATCACATCTTGGGCGACCTGTTTTATAGCCTTTCTCTACAAAATATCTGGATAGGTCAATGTGATCCATAACCTCACAAAAAGTGTATACCGGATCGGAAATATCGATCAATTTTTCGATTTCTAATGGTAATTTCAGCTGACGCATAGTATAATTACCATTGGTATTGTTATTTAGTAGCATAATTAATTATACCAAAAAATCGCTCAGACCTCACGGTCTGGGCGATTTTTTCTGTCAGGGGAGTTTTTTACAGCCCCTTTATTCTTTTTGCTGTTCCTATGGGAATAGTATTTACATTTGCACAGGCGAACAGCCGTATATTGTGCAAGTTTTTCAATAAGAAAGCATTTGCATTAGAATGCTATTTCAGGTATAATAATTCAGTATAAGTCTGCAAAAGGGGCAAGACGTTTCTACCAACCGCCAAACTGGTTGACTACATTTTACGTAGTCAACCTTTTTTTACTTTATAGGAAAGACCGCCTACGGCGCTCTCTTGAATTGAAAAAGGCCCGCACGGAGGCGGGCACAACAAGCAGACGATAGATGGCTTAGAAGATATAAAAACCTTCTTCACCAAAACCGTCATCAAGTTCATCGTCATTTAAGAAATAATCCATATCCAGAAGTGCATCCTCGCTCATAATGCGAATGTCCTGGGATGTCATACCTTCCGGCGGATTATCCATGTATTTTTTACGCAGTGCCTCGATATCTGGTTTCATGGTGTTCATCCTCCTTTTAGAGGATTATAACATAAGAATCGAGAAAATCATGCAGAAGAACGCTTTCCACGAGATTTGGACATTACTTTCTCGTACATTTCTTCGAGGGAAACGCGCTGGTGGTTGAAGTATAGTTCTAAGAATTCCATCCTATGCTGGCAGTCAGGGCATACCAAGGGATCATACCCAAAAGAAGACAAAATAGCAGTTCGCCACTGATTAAAGCTGTGGTAGATATGATGTTTGCTTTTGGAAATGGCACGATAGAGTTTGGAATCAATTTCTCGGTGACGTGCATAAATCCCACCATACCGAATCATTTTAAAATGTTTTTCAGGAATGTGGCGAATGAGACGCTGGATGAATTCCATAGCAGGAATCGTTTCTTCTATGTATTGTTCATCCTCATGCCGGTTGTAATGGAAAGTGACCATTTCACCATCGTATTTATCAATTCGGGATGTGGCAATGACAGGACGACCAAGATAACGCCCAATGTATTTTACAACAATTCTGGGATCGCAGAGGTTGGGTTTGGCATAAACATAAAAACCTTGTTGGTGTTCACGATAACATTTCGCCTTCACTTTTTTGAAAGAAGAACCGATTTTGGATTCCATTTCATTGAGCAGAGCCGTGCGAAAAGCATTGCGTAAAAAAGTGTAATCAAAGTGTTTGACATTACGCCAAAAACCATCATCGCTGTAACCACCTTCAGATATGAGGCAGTGGATATGTGGATTCCATTTCAGATCTCTGCCAAAAGTATGTAAAACCATAATAAAACCGGGTGTGAAGTTTTTGGATTTATTCATTTTGTAAAACATACGGGTGATAACGCTGTTTGCAGAGTGAAACAGACAATCGAGTAGAGAACGATCCTTGAGAAAGAATTCACGAAGACTTTTATCGATTGTGAAAACACAATGGCGATGTGTGACATTAACCAGTTTAAAGGACATACTGGTAGTGCGTTCCATGGCATATTTGTTGCCGCAGGTAGGGCAGAAACGGCTATGACAGCGGAAAGGAACAAATTTAAGATTTCCCGCAGTGAGGACAGCCGTACATGGCACCACCGAAAGATGGATCACCGCAATGAATCATCTTATCGATATTTTCCATCTCAGTTTTTCTGGGATGAAGAGTATATTCAATTTCTTCATAATAGTCAGTAAAAATCTGTTGTAAAACATTCATAAGACTATTATGCATGAAATAGTAACAAAAAGAAATCCCACCCCTCAAGATTGAGGGGCAGGGGAGTTGAATAGGCGAAGCCTATTTTTTTGATGACAATAGAATGCTCACAGAGCGTGCATTCTATTGTTTATGAAAGAATATTTTATGGGAGGAAACATAATGTATGATGTTGTAATTGTAGGTGCAGGACCGGGAGGAATATTTACTGCATACGAATTATTAGAGAAAAGACCGGATTTAAGTATTGCTGTTTTTGAAATGGGAAATGAATTAACAAAACGCCACTGTCCGATTGATGGTGACAAAGTGAAATCCTGTATTCATTGTAAAAAACTGTTCTATTATGAGTGGTTTTGGAGGCGCAGGCGCATTTTCTGATGGTAAATATAATATCACCAATGATTTTGGTGGGACGTTATACGAGTATATTGGTAAAAAATCTGCATTGGAATTAATGGAATATGTAGACAAGATCCAACCTTGCTTTTGGTGGAGAAGGAACAAAACTGTATTCTACTGCAGGATCAAGCCTGAAGACACGCTGCATGCAAAACGGTTTACATTTATTGGACGCTTCTGTTCGACATCTGGGAACAGATATTAACTATATTGTGTTGGAACACTTATATGATCATCTGAAAGAAAAGATTGATTTTCATTTCAATTGTTTCATTGATAAAGTAGAAAAACTGGATAGCGGATATCGAATCTATCATGAGGATTCCTATTATGATGGTAAAGAATGCGTTATTTCCGCAGGGCGCAGTGGAAGTAAATGGATGGAAAATGTCTGTCGGGATCTGGATATTAATACGAATTCGAATCGCGTGGATATCGGAGTCCGAGTGGAACTTCCGGCAGGAATTTTTGCACATCTGACGGATGAATTATATGAAAGCAAGATTGTGTACAGAACCTCAAAGTATGAAGATTTGGTGCGTACCTTCTGTATGAATCCAAAAGGAGAAGTCGTATAAACGAAAATACTAACGGCATTGTTACTGTTAACGGCCACAGCTATGAGGATCCGGCAAAGCAGACAAATAATACAAACTTTGCGTTACTTGTTGCAAAGCATTTTTCAGAGCCTTTCAAAGATTCTAATGGATATGGAGAAAGTATTGCCCGATTAAGCAATATGCTGGGTGGCGGCGTGATTGTCCAGCGTTTCGGGGATTTGATCAAAGGCCGTAGAAGTACAGAAGAAAGAATCGGTGAATCCTTTACTGTTCCGACTTTAAACGCAGCGGCAGGCGATCTGAGCCTTGTTCTTCCGAAACGTTTATTAGATGGTATTATTGAAATGATCTATGCGCTGGACAAAATCGCACCGGGAACTGCAAGTGATGATACCTTACTGTATGTTGTATAGGTAAAATTCTACAACATGGAAGTGGAGCTGGACCACAACCTGATGACTCGCCATGAAGGACTTTATATTATTGGTGATGGCAGCGGTATTACTCATTCTCTGTCTCACGCTTCGGCAAGTGGAGTATATGTTGCGAGACAAATTATTTCAAAAATGTAGAGGAAGGAGAAGAGTCTATGCAGAAAAACACAGAACATATCCCGAACCGAGACGATGTTAGTGCGGCTATTTTGCAGCATTTGGACGGCCTTCGCGGAATCGATACCCATTGTCACCATTTGCCGGATGACCAGTTTCAGAACATGGGGGTGAAATTCTTATACGATCACAGCTATTGCAACTGGATGGATACCTATCCAGATGATGCACAGGAAGTACCGGAGTTTTTGCTGCAAAACTCCGGTAACAGTTATTTCTACTGGCTGCGCTGTGCCATTTCAGATCTATATAATTTGCCGGTAAATGCTGCGAATCTGAACGAGTTGGACAGGACCATTGCGAAAGCTTATGAGGATCCTAACCATCAGCTTCGCATTCTGGAGGAACAGTGCCGATATGATCGGATTCTGTTGGACAATTATACCTATCCCGGTCAGGTGGAAAAGTACTGGAAAGCTGTTTGTGCCAGTGCTTCGCTGCAATATGTTTGCTGTTTGTAACTGTAAATCGCGAATAGATCATAACGGAAACAATCCTTCCATGTATATTCCTGATGTATATGAAAGAAACTTTGATGATTATCTGGAGAGGATCCGTCAGTATATCCTGCAATACCGTGTCTTGAAATTCGCGATTGCCTATGATGAGGGCAACCGAGTACGAAATTTCGATAAAAGTCGTGCTGCTGTCGCTTATGGTCAGGAGAATCCTACAGAAGCAGCCTACAGGGACTTCTATGAATACATGGTTTATTACATCTGCCGATTGGCGGGAGAACATGGTTTGGTGGTTCAAATCCATACGGGACTTGGCAACATGGATGAAACGAATTGAAAATGATGTTTTCATTTTTTATTACCTATCACAAAGAAGAAAGTCAGGATGAAAAAAACTATGTCGATGGAAAACCGGATTATGCAGATGCCTTTGAAGATAACCTGATTTTTTTAAATGGGATTCTCAGATTGGGAAAGGTCTGGATAGTTCCTATATGAAGGATGTACTTGAAGCAGATAGAAAGCATTTATTTGTGAAAAAAATCAGATGCGGAGACAAGCTTCTACTATATGGGACAATTTGATGTATTAGAAGCCAGAAATGCCCAAAAGGAAGACAATCGTGGTCGTATGCAGCCAATTACGAAGGTCACTATGAAAATGCACCATGCAGTGCGTGAGGATTTATTAAGATACTTACAGTCACATATTACGGCATAATGGTTGGAGGGATAAAAGACATGAAAACGATTAAAGTAGTTGCAGCGGTTATTTGCGATAACATAAAAGAGAAGAATAAAATATTTGCGACGGCACGAGGTTATGGAGAATTAAAAGGGGGCTGGGAATTTCCGGGCGGAAAAGTAGAACCGGGAGAAACACCGCAGCAGGCTCTTGTGAGAGAAATTATGGAAGAGCTGGATACAGAAATTAAGGTTGGTGAATGG
>VOFJ01003195.1_pt1 | contig 80982 bp, 92 predicted proteins | sample 5384081 | NCBI WGS metagenome assembly VOFJ01 (sample SAMN12384729, study PRJNA508395) | human gut metagenome | isolation source: healthy gut I | host: Homo sapiens | reverse complement strand
TGTACTTCGTTCAGTTACGTACTGCCTGCTCTAAAGCAACGTGCGACGCCGTCGCCCACCTTGCGGCCTGTGACGTGGCCGTTCTCGATGGCAACGATGGAATGCTCGGGGTGCTTGGCGCCCACATCGTGGATCACCACCTCGCAATGGCTGCCAAAGGTCGCGGCGATGCCCTTTGCGACCTGCTCCAGGGTCTTCAGCGTTGCGGCTTCTATGGTCTATCCCTCCTCTGATCGCCCGTCCGCCCTATTTTGCTGTGCAAATTGCACAGCTTTCCATCGGAACGGGCATGTTCTTTCATCCCTATAATACCATAAATTGATCGAATTGCAATCACTTTCTTAAAAAATTTTTGAAATGCAAATTTTTTGTTTGACAACTGCCGTTCTTATGCTATGATAAAGACAGTGTAACAGAAAATTGATCTCAATCGACAGAAAATACTATTACTTTTAACGGAGGTTTTACCATGGATTTCGAAGCCATCAAGAAAGCCGCACAGCCTACGGCCCCGATATGACCCGCTTCCTGCGTGATATGATCGCCATCCCCAGCGAGAGCTGCGAGGAAAAGGGCGTCGCCCACCGCATCGCCGAGGAGATGAAGAAGCTCGGTTACGATAAGGTCGAGTTCGACGCGCTCGGCAACGTCATCGGCTGGATGGGCTCGGGCGACAAGATCATCGCCATCGACTCCCACATCGACACCGTCGGCATCGGCAACCGCGAAAACTGGACGCACGACCCCTACGAGGGCTACGAGGATGACAAGGTCATCTACGGCCGCGGCGGCAGCGACCAGGAGGGCGGCATGGCTGCGGCGGCCTACGGCACGAAGATCATGAAGGACCTCGGCCTCATTCCCGAGGGCTACAAGATCATGGTCGTCGGCTCCGTGCAGGAGGAGGACTGCGACGGCATGTGCTGGCAGTCCATCGTCAACGAATACTTCAAGGGCCCCGAGGACGCGAGCGACCAGATCGAATTCGTCATCTCCACCGAGCCGACCGACGGCGGCATCTACCGCGGCCACCGCGGCCGCATGGAGATCCGCGTCGACGTGCACGGCGTCTCCTGCCACGGATCCGCCCCCGAGCGCGGCGACAACGCCATCCACAAGATGGCCGAGGTGCTGCTCAACGTGCGCGACCTGAACGAGAACGACGCCGCTGACGACAAGGAGATCAAGGGTCTTGTCAAGATGCTCGACCCGAAGTACAACCCCGAGCATTGGGAGGATGCGCGCTTCCTTGGCCGCGGCACCTGCACCACGAGCCAGATCTTCTTCACCTCTCCCTCCCGCTGCGCCGTCGCCGACAGCTGCTCGATCTCCATCGACCGCCGCATGACTGCCGGCGAGACCTATCAGTCCTGCCTGAAGGAGATTGAAGACCTGCCCGCGTGCAAGAAGTACGCGAACGACATCAAGGTCTCCATGTACATGTACGACCGTCCGTCCTGGACCGGCCACGTCTACGAGACCGAGGCTTTCTTCCCCACCTGGATCAACAAGGAGACCGCGCCCCACGTGCAGGCGCTCGTCGACGCGCACCACGCTCTCTGGGGCACCGAGCGCATCGGCGCGGACGAAAGCCATGTCCACGCGCACTGGCCGTCCCTTAACTGACAAGTGGACGTTCTCCACGAACGGCGTTTCTATTCAGGGCCGCTACGGCATCCCCTGCGTCGGCTTCGGCCCCGGCGCTGAATCTCAGGCCCACGCGCCCAACGAGATCACCTGGAAGCAGGACCTCGTCACCTGCGCGGCGCTGTACGCGGCTGTCCCCGGTCTCTACAAGCCCGAGAACAAGGACGGCTCTGCCACCTCCTTCCGTCAGGAGTTAACGGGCAATAATATCAAATAACGTGCTTCGCCCGTCATTTGATATTAAGAGGCTGCACTCCGCTTCGCGCCTCGCCTTTGGCTCGACGCGCGCTGCGTGAGAAGTGTTTTTTGCCACGCGCATGTCGCGGCAAAAAAACGGATCAAGATCATTTGCGCCGTGCGCGGCGCAAATATTTCAAACGATTTTTAATATACTATAAAATAAAGGAGAAAATTATCTATGAGCAAGACTGTTGAACTGGCACGCCACCTTGAGACTCTGCACATCAATAACATGTACAAGAGCGACTTCTACTGGACGTGGGACAAGAGCGACGAGGAGATCGACGCGGTCTTCACCGTGGCCGACGCGCTGCGCGACCTGCGCGAGCGCAACAAGAACACGAAGATCTTCAATTCCGGCCTCGGCATTTCGATCTTCCGCGACAACTCCACGCGCACGCGCTTCTCGTTTGCCTCCGCGTGCAACCTGCTGGGTCTTGAGGAGCAGGTGCTCGATGAAAAGAAGTCCCAGATCGCACACGGCGAGACCGTGCGCGAGACCGCGAACATGGTCTCCTTCATGGCCGACGTCATCGGCATCCGCGACGATATGTTCATCGGCGAGGGCCACAAGTATCAGAAGACCTTCATGGACGCGCTCGAAGAGGGCTACCGCGACGGTATCCTCGAGCAGCGCCCGACGCTCGTGAACCTCCAGTGCGACGTCGACCACCCCACCCAGTGCATGGCCGATATGCTCCACATCATCCACTACTTCGGCGGCGTGGAGAACCTCAAGGGCAAGAAGGTCGCCATGACCTGGGCCTATTCCCCGAGCTACGGCAAGCCCCTCTCCGTCCCGCAGGGCGTCATCGGCCTCTTCACCCGCTTCGGTATGGATGTCACCCTCGCTCACCCCGAAGGCTACGAGGTCATGCCCGAGGTCGAGGAGATCGCCAAGAAGAACGCGGCGGCCACCGGCGGCAGCTTCAAGAAGTGCAACGACATGAAGGAAGCCTTCAAGGACGCCGACATCGTTTATCCCAAGTCCTGGGCTCCGTTCAAGGCCATGGAGGAGCGCACCAAGCTCTATCAGACGGGCGACAAGGCCGGCATCGACGCGCTGGAGAAGAAGCTGCTCGCGCAGAACGCCGAGCACAAGGATTGGGCCTGCACCGAAGAGATGATGAAGCTCACGAAGGACGGCAAGGCGCTCTATCTGCACTGCCTGCCCGCCGACATCACCGGTCTTTCCTGCCCCGAGGGCGAGGTCGACAACTCCGTGTTCGACCGCTACATCGTGCCTCTGTACAAGCAGGCTTCCTACAAGCCGTATATCATCGCCGCAATGATGTTCCTCGCGCAGGTCAAAGACCCCGTCCGCGCGCTGATGGAGATGGATAAGTCCGGCGAAGAGCGCAAGATGTTCTAAAGCGCATTTCATATGTAAAAAGGCGGGTCAGCCGCTTTTGTTAGCCGCTTTTGTTAGCCGCTTTTGTTAGCCGCTTTTGTTAGCCGCTTTTGAGAGAAGAGAGTTTTTAAAAAATCAAGGAGAGATAGTCATCATGAGCAAAAGAATCGTCATCGCCCTGGGCGGCAACGCGCTGGGCAACACCCCTTACGAGCAGCTCGCCCTCGTCACCGAGACCGCAAAGCCCATCGTCGACCTGATCGAGCAGGGCAACGAGGTCATCATTGCCCACGGCAACGGCCCGCAGGTCGGCATGATCAACCTGGGCATGGCCACCGCCGCCGAGGCGGGGGCCATCAAGTCCGATATGCCCTTCCCCGAGTGCGGCGCCATGAGCCAGGGCTATATCGGCTACCACCTGCAGAACGCCATCGGCAACGAGCTCGCCTCCCGCGGCATGAACAAGGACGTCGCGACCGTCGTGACGCAGGTGCTCGTCGACGAGGCTGACCCCGCTTTCCAGCATCCGACCAAGCCCGTCGGCGCGTTCTACGACAAGGAGACCGCCGACCGCATCGCCGCGGAAAAGGGCTACACCATGGTCGAGGATGCGGGCCGCGGCTACCGTCAGGTCGTTCCCTCCCCCAAGCCGATCGACGTCATTGAAAAGAACACTGTCAAGGCGCTCGTCGACAACGGTACGGTCGTCATCACGGTCGGCGGCGGCGGCATCCCCGTCGTTTGCCGTGACGGCAAGCTCTACGGCACGCCCGCCGTCATCGACAAGGACTTTGCCTCCGCCAAGCTCGCAGAGCTGCTCGACGCGGACATGCTCGTCATCCTGACCGCGGTCGAGAAGGTCGCCATCAACTTCGGCAAGCCCGACCAGAAGGGTCTCGACACCCTGACGCCGGACGAGGCGCGCAAGTATATCGACGAAAAGCAGTTTGCCCCCGGCTCCATGCTGCCGAAGGTCCAGGCCGCCATGTCGTTTGCTGAGAGCAAGCCCGGCCGCGTCGCGCTCATCACGCTGCTTGAAAAGGCAGCCGAGGGCATCGAGGGCAAGACCGGCACCCGCGTGCAGATGTAAATCCCGCCAAACCTTCCTAAAAAGGGTCCGTTTCAAAAAGCGGGCCCTTTTTTTCGTGCTTTCTCCGCTATGGACAAAAATTCATGCTGCTTTTTTGGTCAAGTTTGACCCTCATTTTTTCTTTTTCCTGTTGCTAAATTTTTCCTTTTTATGTATCATGGTGATAACGGTATTCAAATCTTTTGATTGCCGTAAAATTTAAGGAGGATTTACCGAAATGAAGAAGTTCCTTGCACTGCTCCTGAGTCTCGTGATGGTCCTCGCCCTCGTCGCCTGCGGCGATAAGAAGGACGATACCAACACCGACGATCAGGACAACAACGAAGTCACCGATTTCAAGGTCGGCTTCATCATGCTCCACGACGAAAACTCCACCTACGACCTCAACTTCATCAACGCTGCGAAAGAGGCCTGCGAGACGCTCGGCGTCGAGTACACCATCGTGACCAACGTTCCCGAAGGTCAGGAGTGCTACGACAAGGCCGCTGAGCTCGCCGACGCCGGCTGCAACATCATCTTCGCCGACTCCTTCGGTCACGAAGACTACATGATCCAGGCCGCCAAGGACTTCCCCAACGTGCAGTTCTGCCACTCCACCGGCACCAAGGCGCACACCGAGGGTCTCTCCAACTACCACAACGCCTTCGCTTCCATCTATGAGGGCCGTTATCTCGCCGGTATCGCTGCCGGTATGAAGCTCAACGAGATGATCGCCAACGGTGAGTTCACCGCAGACGAGGCCAAGATCGGCTACGTCGGCGCCTTCACCTATGCCGAGGTTATCTCCGGCTACACCTCCTTCTTCCTGGGCGCTCGCTCCGTCTGCCCCACTGCCACGATGGAAGTCACCTTCACCGGCAGCTGGTATGACGAGACCGCCGAGAAGGAAGGCGCGCAGAAGCTCATCAAGAACGGCTGCAAGCTCATCAGCCAGCACGCCGACTCCCTGGGCGCTCCCACCGCTTGCGAGACCGCCGGTGTTCCCGACGTTTCCTACAACGGTTCCACCGAGGCCGCCTGCCCCAACACCTATCTGATCTCCTCCCGCATCGACTGGGCTCCCTACTATGAGTACGCCATCAAGGCTGCCATGAACGGCGAGGCCATCGACGCCGACTGGACCGGCACCCTTGCTACCGGCTCCGTCGTGCTGACCGACCTGAACGAGAACGTTGCTGCCGAGGGCACCGCTGAGGCCATTGCCGATGCGACCGCCAAGCTCGAGAGCGGCGAGCTCCACGTCTTCGACTGCTCCACCTTCACCGTGGACGGCCAGCCTGTCACCTCTTACATGGCTGACGTCGACACCGATCCCGACTACACACCCGACACCGAGGTTGTCCAGGACGGTTATCTGGCTGAGTCCACCGCCCGTTCCGCCCCGTACTTCCAGCTCATGATCGACGGCATTGATCTGCTGGATACTAATTTCGGCGGCTAATTGTTTCTGCTACTACATATCGGGCTGCCTTCGGGCAGCCCGATATCTTTTTCTTTTTATGGCAATTATCGCTATTTTGCTAAAAATTTTTGTACGCTTCTAATTTTTTTTGTGTTTTTTTCTGTTTTACATTTACAACGCCGTTCAATTATGCTAATATATGACTTGTACAAATACAATGCTGCGGGGTTTTCTTCCTGTGCCCTCCAGCGGAAAAAGGGGTGACCGCCTTGGGAACTGCATGCGCAGTTAAAATGGAGAATGTCACGAAGCGGTTCGGCAAAGTGGTGGCGAACAACGCCATCAACCTTGAGCTGCACGAGGGCGAGATCCTGTCGCTGCTCGGCGAAAACGGCAGCGGCAAGACGACGCTGATGAACATGCTCTCCGGCATCTATTTCCCCGACGAGGGGCAAATCTACATTCACGGCGAACCCGTCACGATCGCCTCCCCCAAGGATGCGTTCGAACACGGCATCGGTATGATCCACCAGCACTTCAAGCTCGTTGATCTTTTCACCGCAACGGAGAATATCATCCTCGGCCTTGAAGGCAAGCTCGACATTGCCGAAGCCAGCAAAAAGGTCAAAGAGATCTGCGACAAATACGGGTTCGACATCGACCCCAATCAGAAGATCTACGACATGTCCGTTTCGCAGAAGCAGACCGTCGAGATCGTCAAGGTGCTCTACCGCGGGGCGGACATCCTCATTCTGGACGAGCCGACCGCAGTGCTCACCCCGCAGGAGACGGACAAGCTCTTCGCCATCATGCGAAACATGAAGGCCGACGGCAAGTCCCTCATCATCATCACGCATAAGCTGCACGAGGTGCTCGACGTGTCCGACCGCGTGGCCGTGCTGCGCAAGGGCGAATACGTCGGTGACGTCGCCACCAAGGACGCCGACCAGCAATCGCTGACCGACATGATGGTCGGCCACACGGTGAGCCTGAACATCAGCCGCCCCGAGCCGAAGGACGTTGAAAAGCGCCTCGTCATCGAAGGCCTGACGGCTTACGACGAGCTCGGCGTCAAGCGTCTGGACGATGTCAGCTTCACCATCAACGCGGGCGAGGTGCTCGGCATCGCGGGCGTCGCAGGCAGCGGCCAGCGCGAGCTGCTCGAGTCCATTGCGGGCCTCTACCCCGTCGCCTCCGGCCATGTCACGTTCTATCCGCCCGACGGCGGCAAGGAAAAGGAACTCGTCGGTCTCGACCCGATGAAGATCCGCAAGAGCGGCATTTCGATGTCGTTCGTCCCCGAAGACCGACTCGGCATGGGCCTGGTCGGCTCGATGGGCATGACGGGCAACATGATGCTGCGCTCCTGGCGCAAGGGTAAGGGTCTGTTCCTCAACCGCAAGGATCCCGAAGCGCTCGCCAACCGCATCTGGGAAGAGCTCGGCGTCGTCACGCCCAGCACGTCCTTCCCCGTGCGCCGCATGTCCGGCGGCAACGTGCAGAAGGTGCTTGTCGGACGCGAGATCGCCCAGTCCCCCGCCGTGCTGATGACCGCTTACGCCGTGCGCGGCCTGGACATCAACACCTCCTATACCATTTACAACCTGCTGACAGAGCAGAAGATGCACGGCGTCGCCGTCGTCTATGTCGGCGAAGACCTCGACGTGCTGCTTGAGCTGTGCGACCGCATCGTCGTTCTCTGCGGCGGTCAGGTCTCCGGCGTGGTCGACGCCAGAAAGACCGACAAGCGCGAGGTCGGCGCACTGATGACGCTCGTGAGGGGAGGCAACAAGGATGAATAAGAAACAGTCGCTCTTCCACATCGCCAAGCGCGATACGCTCCCCTGGTACAAGGCCGTTTTGATCCGCGGCGGCGCGATCGTGCTCGCTTTGATCGTCTGCGCGATCGTCACAACGCTGCTGACGGGCGAAAATCCCATCAAGGTCTACTCCACGATCCTCTACGGCGCGTTCGGTACGTCGCGCAAGAGCTGGGTCACGTTCCATAACCTCGCGATCCTGCTCGGCATCTCGCTCGCGGTCACGCCCGCGTTCAAGATGCGCTTCTGGAACATCGGTGCCGAGGGTCAGGTGCTCATCGGCTGCCTTGCCACCGCGGCCTGCATGATCTGCCTTGGCGGCAAGATCCCCAACGGTCTTCTCATCGTCATTATGATCGTCGCCTCCGTCGCGGCAGGCGCGCTGTGGGGCTTCCTCCCCGGTATCTTCAAGGCCAAGTGGAACACGAACGAAACGCTCTTCACGCTCATGATGAACTACATCGCGACACAGCTCGCCGCGTTCTTCATCATCGTGTGGGAAGTGCCCAAGGGCTCGGGCAAGATCGGTATCATCAACCAGAATACCGAGGCCGGCTGGCTCCCCGTTCTCGGCGGCCAGCGCTATCTCCTCCCGATCCTGCTTGTGGCGATCCTCACGGGCGTTATGTACATCTATCTCAATTACAGCAAGCACGGCTATGAGATCGCCGTTGTCGGTGAGAGCCAGCGCACCGCGAGCTATGCAGCATCAAGGTCGAGCGCGTCATCGTGCGCACGATGATCCTCTCCGGCGCGATCTGCGGCCTCATCGGCCTGCTGCTCACCGCCGGTACGGACCACACGCTGACCACCACCATCGTCGGCGGACGCGGCTTCACAGCGGTCATGGTCTCCTGGATGGCCAAGTTCAACCCCATCATGATGATCTTCACGAGCCTTCTTATCGTGGTTCTGAGCCGCGGCGCGAGCGAGATCTCCAGCGTGTTCAGCCTGAACCACTCCTTCGCCGATATCCTGACGGGCATCATCCTCTTCTTCATCATCGGCAGCGAGTTTTTCATCAGCTACAAGGTCAGCCTGCGCAAGAGCAAGAAGGAGGCGTGAAGCAATGATATTTGATCTAACTGCTTTTCTTCCCCGTGCGGTCATGCAGGGCATTCCCCTGCTCTACGGCAGCACCGGTGAGATCCTAACGGAAAAGTCCGGCAACCTGAACCTCGGCATTCCGGGCGTGATGTACGTCGCGGTATCTGCGGCGTCATCGGCGCGTTCTTCTACGAGCAGTCCACCCCGGCTGCCGACATGAACGCGTTCCTCGCCATCGGTATCCCGATGCTCTGCTCGCTTTTGGGCTCGCTTCTGATGGGCCTTCTCTACTGCCTGCTGACCGTTACGCTGCGCGCCAACCAGAACGTCACGGGTCTTGCACTCACGACGTTCGGCGTCGGCATCGGCAACTTCTTCGGCGGCTCGCTCATCAAGCTGACCGACAGTGAAGTCCCCTCCATCGCGCTGAGCGCGACGAGCGCCTATTTCAGCAAATCTCTGAATGTCGGCGGCTGGTTCGGTCAGGTTTTCCTGTCCTACGGCTTCCTTGCCTACCTCGCCATCGTCATCGCATTGTTCGCGTCGTACTTCCTCAAGCACACCCGCACGGGTCTTCACCTGCGCGCCGTGGGCGAGAGCGCGGCGACGGCGGACGCAGCCGGCATCAACGTGACGAAGTACAAATACCTCGCCACCTGCATCGGCAGCATGATCGCGGGGCTCGGCGGTCTGTATTACGTCATGGACTACGCCTGCGGCGTCTGGTCCAACAACGCCTTCGGCGACCGCGGCTGGCTCGCCATCGCGCTCGTCATCTTCACGATCTGGCGTCCGAACGTCAGCGTGCTGGCCTCCATCCTGTTCGGCGGGTTCTACATCCTCTATATCTTCATCCCCACCGGCACCAACCTTGCCATCAAGGAGCTCTACAAGATGCTCCCCTACGTCGTCACGCTGGTCGTTCTGATCATCGTGTCGCTGCGCAAGAAGCGCGAGGATCAGCCGCCCGCATCGCTGGGTCTGAGCTACTTCCGCGAAGAGAGATAAATCTTAAAACAAAAGCACCCGATGGGTGCTTTTGTTTTAGACAAGTTTCAGCGCTTGTCGCTCACCGCTCCAATCGCTGCAAAGTGTCGCTGCGGACGCGCATGTCGTCCTCCGCGACGGATTTCAATTCATTTGCGCCGTGCGCGGCGCAAAATAGAGCGCGCATGTCGTCCTCCGCGACGGATTCCAATTTATTTCACGCCGTGCGCGGCGTGAAACTCTGCGAGGCTTTTGAGCTGTTTTGCCGCTGGAGGCAGCAAAATGCGCTTCTTGCTATTTTTCACTAAATCTGCCTGCGTTTGGCGCGGGTCTAAGAGGTATTGCTATGTCTACTCTGCTCATTCAAAACATTCGTTCGCTGGTGTCGTGTGATGACGCGGACACGGTTTATGAAAACGTCGATCTGTATGCTGAGGATGGATTCATCCGCGCGATCGGTAAAAATCTGCCGCAGGAGGCGGAAAAGGTGATTGACGCGAGCCACATGCTCTGCTACCCGGGCCTTGTCAACACGCACCATCATCTGTACAGGTCTTTTCCCGCAACCTGCCGGAAGTACAGAACATGGAGCTCTTCGACTGGCTCAAAACGCTCTATGAGATCTGGAAAAACCTCGACGAGGACGTCATCCGCCTCTCGACGCTCACGGGCCTTGGCGAGCTGATGAAGCACGGCTGTACGACCTGCTTCGACCATCACTATGTCTTCCCTGCGGGCGCGGGCGACCTCATTGGCGCGCAGTTTGCCGCGTCGGACGAGATTGGCGCGCGCATGTACGCCTCGCGCGGCAGTATGGACCTCTCGGTCAAGGACGGTGGCCTGCCGCCCGACAGCGTCGTACAGACGGTCGACGAGATCATGGCCGATTCCGCCCGTGTCATCGAGAAATACCACGACAAGTCGTTCGGCGCGATGCACCGCGTTGCGCTCGCCCCGTGCTCGCCGTTCTCCGTGTCTGCCGACCTTCTGCGCGAGAGCGCCGTGCTCGCGCGAGAGTACGGCGTGCGCCTGCACACCCACCTGTGCGAGACGAAGGACGAGGAAAACTTCATGCTCGCGCGCGAGGGCGTCCGCCCGCTCGAGTACATGGAGCGCCTCGGCTGGACGGGCAGCGACGTCTGGTTCGCTCACGGCATCCACTTCAACGACGAGGAGCTGCGCGTGCTGGCAAAGACGCACACCGGCGTGGCGCACTGCCCGATCTCGAACATGAAGCTCTCCTCCGGCGTCGCCCGCGTGCCGGAGATGCTGAAGCTCGGCGTGCCGGTCGGCCTCGCGGTTGACGGTTCAGCCTCGAACGACGGCTCATCGCTGATGGAGGAACTGCGCGTCGCGTTCCTGCTGCACCGTTTGAACAGCAGCAAAGCTGCCCCCAGCGGTTACGACGTGCTCAAGATGGCAACATGCGGCAGCGCGGCCATCCTTGGCCTCAGCGACGACATCGGCTCGCTCGAGGTCGGCAAGTGCTGCGACCTCTTCATGATCGACTCGCGCAGGCTCGAGCTCGTCGGCTCGTGCTTTGACCCCAAAAGCGTGCTCGGCACTGTCGGCGTGCGCGGACCCGTTGACTACACAGTCGTTCAGGGCCGCGTGACGGTCGACCACGGTCATCTTGTCACAGTCGACGAAGAACAGCTTGCGCACGACGCGGAGGCGAAGTGCCGCGCGTATCTGAACCGCTGAGGAGGCTGCCATGACCGTTGAGATCATCTGCGGGGACATCTCCGCCCTCCCCTCTTCCGACCATGCGGCCGAACTTCTGCCGCTCACGGACGGCGACACGCTGACCCTCTCCTGCACAGACAGCGACCTGAAGGCCGCCTACCGCGTCCTGCGCGCCATCATGGACTACGGCTATGAGCACGCACAGCCGTCGCGCGTGCGTCTAATTTGCGCGGACGAGGCGTCGCGTAGGGCGTACTCCTTCCAGTGGAACATGTGGTTCGCCGCGGAAAAGCCAAAACACGAAGATTAAGAAGAAAAGACGAGCGAATTTTCGCTCGTCTTTTTCTCATAAATAGCGGTCCACTTTTTGCAAAATCGTCTCGTAGCGCTCGGCGAGCTCCTGCTTTGTCTCGCCGAACCGCCCGCGAAGCTCCTGCCGCGAACGGACAATGGTCTGCAACGCCTCGTCGCGCTCAATGCGCAGCCCCGCGGCGATCTCCTCGCTCAGCTCGCCCACGCTGGCAAAGGCCTCCATCAGCCCACCCTGCGTTTTGAAAAACTCGTCGCCGAAGCGCTCACGCTTCGGATATTTTCCGCTGCGGTAATTGTCGATGACGACCTCGTAGCGTGCCATGGCGCGCTGCACCGCCGTCTCCCATGAAACGTACAGCTCGCGCTGGGCGTTTTCGCCGACCACTTGCATCACCTCCGGCGCGCGGCAGAGCTCTTCGAGCTTTGCCGCCATCGCCGCGGCGTTTTCCTCGATGCAAAAGCCGTTTCGCCCGTCGCCCACGCCCTCGGACGCGCAGGAATTTCGGATCATCACAGTCGCCGTACCGCTGGCTGCGGCCTCGCGCACGACAAGGCCGTTCGTGTCGAACGTCGACGGGAAGAGAAACAGGTCGGATCTGCCATACCACGCGCGGATGATCTCGCGGTCAGAGATCGCACCTGTGAAAAAGCAGCGGTCGGAGAGCTTCCGCTCTTCCGCATAGCTGCGGATCTCCGCGCCGTCTGCGCCCTCGCCGACAAACACCATGCGGAAGTCGACATTTTTCTCGCACAGCGTTTTCAGCGCGTCTAAAATGATGCGGATACCCTTGTACCACATCAGCCGCCCGACGAAGAGAAAGACCGGCACGTTCTGCGGCAGGTCATATCTGCCCGTCGCCGCGGCGATGGCCTCGTCAGACACCCGCCCGCGCGGCACGTCCACGCCGTTTTCCATCACGATGTAGTCGCCCTCGTAGCCGAGCGAGCGCAGATTTTCCGCCCCGCCCCGCGGCTCACCACCCAGACCTCATCGCAGCTTGCGATGTTCTGCACCAGCGCGCGAATGGCGCTCTCCTGCAAGAGCTTGCCGCGCACAGCCTTGGCGATGTCGACATCGTACTTCGTGTGATACGTCAGCACGAGCGGTGCGTCGACCACGGCGCGCAGCGAGCGCGCCAGCAGGCACGACGTGATGGGACAATGCGTGTGCATCAGTTCGACCTTCTGCTCCGTCAGCACGCGCGCGGTCTCGGGTGAAAACGGATAGCCCGCCACGTAGCCGAGCTTCTTGCGCGTGTCGATGCTCGGGTAGCGCAGCACGGGGAATGGGAACGCGCTGTCGTCCGCGCCGGGCATTGTCGGCGTGACGACAATGGCGTTTTCGCCGCTTTTCGTGATGTTTTTCGCGTAGTTCACGACGGCGTTCGCCACGCCGTCGATCTCGGGCGGAAAGGAATCGTTCAAAAGGCAGATGGTTCTCTTGTCCATGCCATTGCCCTCCTGTTGCTTGTTCGGCAGCGCCGAAGTGTGATTCAGTATATCATTTTTCGCGCGAAGATGGTATACTATGTGTGAATTTTACGCGCTGTTTACTTCGGGAAAGGAGGGCTTCCATGCGCATTCTCACATACACCGTGACGCCGGAGGAGGACGGCCGCATGGTCAAAGGCATCCTGCGCGGCAGTCTTCAGCTTTCCTACACGCTGCTCAAAAGCCTCAAATGGCGCGAAAACGCCATTTTATTGAACGGACAAAGCGTCCACGTCAACGCCATCGTCCACGCGGGCGACACCGTCAGCGTCGTCCTCAGCGAGCGTACGCCGCGCGAGGACTTGTACTGCGCAAATGCGGCAAAGCCCGACATCGTCTACGAGGACGACGACCTGCTCGTGCTCAACAAGCCTGCGGGCGTCGCCATGCACCCGAAGTCGGGTGACGCCTCCGCGCCGAGCCTTGCAGCGATGCTGACGAGTTATCTCGGCGAGGGCAGCGTGCCGCATTTTGTAAGCAGGCTCGACAAGGGGACGTCCGGTCTCCTCATCGCCGCGAAAAATGGCTATGTGCACGACCGCCTGCGCCGCGCACTGCACTCAAGCGATCTGCGGCGCGAGTACCGCGCTGTCGCCGTCGGCAGAGTTGAACCGCCGTGCGGCGTCATCGACGCGCCGATCGGCCGCGCGGAGGGCTCCATCATCCGCCGCTGCGTGCGCGCGGACGGACTTCCGAGCCTCACAGAGTACGAGACTCTGCAAGTAAGCGGCCGCTTCACGCTCCTGCGCCTGCGCCCACAGACGGGTCGCACGCATCAGCTTCGCGTCCACATGGCATACCTCGGTCATCCCCTCGCGGGCGACTGGCTCTACGGCACGGAGGACAAAACCCTCATCGCCCGCCCCGCGCTGCACTCGTACGAGCTGTGGTTCACCCAGCCGGTCACCGGACAGGAATTACACTTTACAGCGCCTATCCCGCAGGATATGCAGCGCTTGATGGAATGAAAAAGCACCGTCTTCACGACGGTGCTTTTCTTTTTACTTTTCCTTGTAGTACAAACGGCAGTGGCAGTAGCCCTCGAATTCGGGGTCAGCGATCTGGTCGCGGAACTCCTTGCACATGCAGATGTTGTCCTCGATCTTCTGCAATCGGCAGGGGCACTGTAAATCGCGCTTTAAGAGCGCGGCGCGCAGGCGGGCGACGACCTCCGCGTCTTCGTTGTATCGAATTCTCATGCCTTGCACTTCTCCAGCATCGCCTTGATGTCGGCCTTATCGTGCACACCGACCATGCCGGTCAGCGTGTGGCGGTCCTGCACGACGGCGAGCGTCGGGATGGAGTCGATACCGAACATCGAAGCGAGGTTCGGCTGCTCGTCGACGTTGACCTTGCAGAACTTGACCTTGTCCTCTTCCCCGTTGAGCTCGGCAAAGACAGGCGCCATCATCTTGCACGGCTGGCACCACTCGGCCCAGAAGTCGATGATGATGAGGCCCGGATCGTCGAGCACCTCAGTCTGGAAGTTATCTTCCGTCAGCGTGACGATATCGGTGAACGTGCGCGTCTCGACGTACGGCTCGTGGAAGCCGCCGCCACAACCGCCGCAGCCACCGCCGCATGCACTGCATCCGGCCCCGCAGCCGTCGGCACTCGCGCTGCTGTCGCCGGTCATCAGCTCCAGATTGCCCTGGAGGAAGCTGTCGACCGCCTCGTCGGCATTTCCGGTCACGCCGGAAATGAGCAGCATATGCGCGTTGTCGATGGCGGCGTGCGCACCCTCGCCGATATTCCCGCAGATGACGAGATCGATGCCGCGGGATTTGAGCCCGCCCGCGACCTTCTCGTGGTCGGTATCGTCAAACGTGACGGTCTCTTTTTCGATGGGCTTGATATCCTCAATGGTGTAAACGGTAAACTCCGTGGCATGGCCGAAATGCTGCATCACTTCGCCATTCTCGCAGGGAATTGCAATTTTCATAGTATGTTCTTCCTTTCCGGTCTATTGCTTCGGCGGCAGCGCCGCCGCTCGATGCTATGAGGTAGTTTACCACGCTTTCGCGCGCCGTACAACCGGAAATTTGTAAACAAACCATGGCCGCAGCCGTTCTGTCTTGCAATTGTAGCCGCCCCGTGATAGAGTGAAATCAAACAAGGCGCTTTGCCGCAAAATGACAACCGACAGGAGGCAGCACTTATGAAAAAATCAGAACTGGCGATCCTTTCCGTCCTCATCCTTGCCGCCGTGTTTGTTTTCAACGGCAAGATCAACAAAGTGACGAATCCCTGTGTGCAGGACTATGTCGCAGGTCAGGGGAACATCAGGGGGAATGTAAACGTCGAGGACTATTACGAGCGCGACGCGCGCTTTGCAATCGGCGCGGGAGAAGATGGGTATGCCGTTTTCAAGGACCCCGGCGAGGCCTTTGCCGCGCTGCGCGAGCACTATCCGGAGGGCATTTCGCTCATCCGAAAAGAGTTCCATCTGCTCTGGCTTTCAAAGCTCAATTACCCCTCCTACCAAACTTACGGCTGGCAAGCCACGACCGGCTCGGAGGAAGCGCGCCAGCAGGCCCAATTTGTCAGCAGGTTTTTTGATATTTACGAGAATAGCTTTAAATAAGATGAAACCATTACTATGGGATAAACGATTTAGCGGAATCCTCTGGGCCGTCATACTGGGTGCGGCGTTCATCTTATTATCGCGAATCATCGGGAATTTTGTGTCTGGCATTCCATGGTATCTGCTCAGCAGTATGCTGCGCGCCGCTTTCGGAGTCATCATCCTGATGCTCAGAACACGGTTATACGGGAAAACGACAAGGGAAATTCTAAGCCTTCATAACAGCAAGATCGCCATGTAAGCGGGTCTCGGTTTTCTCGTATTTCTGCTGTGCTACGTGGCCGCCGTCTATGTCGGATGCAGGGGAATTTCAGGCCTCACCGCAGGGCTGTTTTTCGCAAGGATCCTATTGCAGCAGCTCACGACTGCCCTTTATGAGGAACTGAATTACCGCTTCCTCATTTTGGAAGGATATTTCCACGGGAATAAAAGCGTTTGGAGCCGCCTGCTCTATGCCTTTGTCAGTTTTCTTGTCTTTGGGGGCGGCTCATGTGGTGACCGGTTGGAGCACCTCCGCTTTCTTTCTGTCAGGGGCCATCGGATTTACCTTTGCGGTCATCTATCTCAAGTCAGGCAACATCGTCATTCCCATGCTGCTGCATTTCATTTATGATATCCCCACAAATATGACATCCTACATCGAGTGGAAGGATAACTCCCTGCTCGCAAGCATGAATTCCGTGCTCGAGATCGCATTGGCGATCATGTTCCTTGTGTCCCTTGTTATCTGATCATTGACAAGAGCGCAGTGGAGACGAAGCACACCGCTTCATAACCTCAAAATAGCAAAAACCGCCACAGCAGTTTCCTGCTGTGGCGGTCCTTTACTTTATACGGTTTTCAGACGCTTAGTCGTCCTTCTCTTCCTCGTCTTCCACAAGGTCGGCGGGGTCGAATTCGAGAGTCGCGCCGCAGTTGGGGCACTCGACCTTGCCGTCTTCGAGGACGGAATCGTCGAAGAAGATCTCTTCCTCGCACTCGGGGCAGGTCGTGGCGTAGCACTCCTCCTCGTCGTCCTCGTCGTCTTCCTCATCCTCGTAGTCGTCCTCGTCTTCATCATAGACGATATCTTCCACGTCGCCGAGGTCGTCGCTGATGACGTCCAGGCCGTCGCCGAGCTCCATGACCTCGTCGGTCAGGTCTTCGACTTCGAGAGCGATCTCGTCAAGAACGTCGGCGATTGCGAGGAACAGCTTGCCCTCGTTGGAATCCGCATTCAGGTTCATGCCTTCCATCAGGCCCTTGAGATACGCGACTTTTTCAGAAATACCCATCGTAAAACTCCTTTCTGTTACCGGAACTACGATTTTCCTGTTGCTGCTTACTTAATGTCTATTACTTGGCGCGGCCGATATACTCGCCCGTGCGGGTGTCGATCTGGATCTTGTCGCCGATGTTGATGAAGAGCGGCACCTTGATCTCGGCGCCGGTCTCGAGCGTGGCGGGCTTGAGGGTGTTGGTGGCGGTGTTGCCGGCCAGACCCGGCTCGGTCTCGGTGACCTCAAGGTCAACGAAGTTGGGGGGCTCGACGCCGAAGACATTGCCCTTGATGGACAGGATCATGCACATCGTGTTCTCCTTGACGAAGCGGAACGCATCGCCGAGCATATCGCGGTTCAGGGGGACCATATCATAGGTCTCCTGATCCATGAAGTAGTACAGATCGCCGTCGTTGTAGCTGTACTCCATGTTCTTGCGCTCGATGGCCACTTCCTCGAACTTCGCGGTGGGGTTGAAAGAGGTCTCGGTCACGGCGCCGGTGACGACGTTCTTCATCTTCGTGCGCACGAAAGCCGCGCCCTTACCGGGCTTGACGTGCTGGAACTCGACGACCTGATAGTACTTGCCTTCCATTTCAAATACTTTACCGTTTCTGAACTCACCAGCGGTAATCGTTGCCATAACTATTTCCTCCTGTATTCCCGAGGATATCATCGCTATCCTCAAATTCACAAAGTATCGGTTCTAAACCTATGGTATTTTACCGCATATAGTGCGGCAATGCAAGTGTTTTTCTTGATGTTGTGGGTGAAATTTGCAAATTTCAGTGCTTTTTCCGCTCGTCGTGCGCGCTTGCGGCCTTGAACGGCTGCTGCAAGGCGTGCAGCACATGGTTCCACGCACCCACCGCGCCGCCGCGCGGCTCGACCATCAGCATCAGAACGCCGCTGCGCCGAGCGCCGAGCGTGTCGGTGAGCAGCTTGTCACCGAGCATTGCCGTCTCCCCCGCGTTCACGCCGTAGCGCGCCATCGCCTCGTGAAAGCCGCGCGTGCCGGGCTTACCCGCGTGGCCGACGTAGCCGACTTTAAGCGGCTTGCAGAACTTTTCCACGCGCACGGGGCTTCTATTGTTCGACAAAATCGCAAACTCGATGCCCGCCTCCTTCAGCGCGCCGATCCAGCGCGTGAGCGACTCGTCCGGCTCGCTCTGGCTTTTGGGCGCGAGCGTGAAGTCGAGGTCAGCGAGGAGCAGCTTCACGCCATGCTCTTTCAAAAATTCCGGCGTCACGGCCTCGTAATTGTCAAACACCCATTGCGGGCAAAGCAATCTGAGCATATCGTTCTCCCATCGCGCATAAAAGTATTACGGTTATTATACGCGCCGAACGCGCTTTTCACAAGGGGGGATTTTTCTGCTCACCTACCTCGCCATCACGCCAAAGGCGCTCTCTGAGTATGCCTCAAGGCCCGCACTGCCGCTCGTCCACGTGGCCTATGCCGTCGGTCAGGGCGGATGCCTGACGCGCTGCGACGCAACGGCCTTCCCGCGCGGCGGGCTCATGGGCCTTTCCGACCGCTGCACCGGGGCGATCCCACGCATCGACACGCTCTGCCGCACCATCGTCGCGGAATGCGTCAAGCGCGGCTTTCAGGGCGTGCTGGCGGACTTTGAGACCAATCCGTATTCTGACCGGCTTTCGTTTCTCTCGCGTCTCTCCGCCCGCCTGAGTGCGCGGGGGATGGCGCTCTACTGCCCCCTCTCGCTCCCGGCCGAGGGCGCAGCGCTCCTCGTCGGCACTGGCCTTTCCGGCGGGTCGCTGCGCGCGCTGCTGGAGGAAACCGCCTGCCGCTATGGCGCGGAGCGTCTGGCGCTCGACTTGGAACGCGTAATGATGGACTTTCCCCTCCCCTGTCCCTCCGGCTGCGGCACACCGCTCACGCGCGAAGAGCTGCTCGCCCTGCGGGAAAAGCATCCATCGTCCGTCTATTTTTCCCGCGAGCTGATGGCGAAGTATTTCACCTACTCCGCGGGAAATGGCACGCACTTCGTGCTGTTTGACGATGCAGAGACCTTGCGGCAAAAGGTCAAGCTTGCGCAGAATTTAGGCATTCAAACGGCGTTTCTCATGTTTCCGGAGATATCAGATCTTTTACCGGAGCTTTGAGCGGCGCAGCGCGCCGCGGGGGGGATAGCAGCGCCGCAGGCGCTGCACGGGGCAAAGGGGGCCATTCTCTTTCACAAAAGAGAATGGCCCCCTTTAAATCCCCCAAGAGAAAGGTTTTCACATTGCAAGCGAGCAGCTCGAAGAGCTGCAATGCTTGCCGATTGCACTGCCCATAGCGCGGCGTTGCCGCGTTTAGTGTTGCTATACGATTTGCCTTGCTCCTATCATCCGCTGTTGCGCAGCCGTTGGCGGCTCTGCTGCCTTACGGATGCGACACACCCCTTGCGGGTGTCGCTCTGCTAATCTTGTAGAAGTACAGACTAATCTCCGTCTACCGCGGCACTCCTCAATGCGGCGAGCGCAGCAATGCCGCTATTTCGCAAGCAGTCTGCCGCCGAAGTAACGTCACTCGCGCCTCACGATAGTAAGGCGCGGTTGCAAGCGGTCACGAATCGCAGGGATTCATGGCGAAGCCATGTACACCGCACTTACATTGCGCAGCGCGTGCAGCCATTCAAGCTACAAACTGCCAATGTCGGGGGTCGAGGGGGGCCTCCCCTCGTCTTTCTCTGGGGGATTCAAAGGGGGTATTCTCTTCGGAAAGAGAATACCCCCTTTGGTGCCGCGGCGCGCACGCCGCTCCCCCTCCCGCGCTCGCGCGGGAAAATCAGGGCACCCCTTTGGAAAAGGGTGTAAAAAAAGACCCGCCACATCTGTGGCAGGTCTTTTTTGAGCTAATTAGTAATAACGCTTATTGCGGTTCTTACGGGCGGCCTCGCTCTTCTTGCGGCGCTTGACACTGGGGCTTTCATAGCACTCTCTCTTGCGGACCTCCGCCAGAACGCCGGCCTTGGCGCAGCTTCTCTTGAAGCGCTTGAGCGCGCTGTCGAGAGATTCGCCTTCCTTGACGTGGACCTCGGACATTTATGTTTTCCCTCCCTCCGATGCACCCGGCTCGATCCTGGGTGCTCTTTAAGAGTCATTCACATGACTAACGGTGGTATTATATGAGAAAAATCATGGCTTGTCAATAATCTTTCCTCATATTTTTGAAAAAATCCGAAATTCCGCTCAGCAGGGCTTCACGATCAGGTTGACGAGCTTGTTCTTGACGTGGATGACCTTGACGATCTGCATGCCGGCGATGGCCTTGGCGACCTTTTCGTTCGCCTTGGCAGCCTCGACGACGGTGTCTTGATCGCTGTCCACGGGGACGATGATCGTGCCCTTGAGCTTGCCGCTGACCTGAACGGCCATCTCGACGTGGGAGGCGACGGTCTTGCTCTCGTCATACTCCGGCCACGCGCACTGCATCGCCATCTTGCCGTACTTGGCGGCAAAGCCCTTCTGCTCCCAGAGTTCTTCGACCATGTGGGGCGCGAACGGAGAGAGCATGAGCAGCAGCGCCTCAAAATCGCCGCGGCTGAGGCCGTTCGTAGAACTCGTTCACCATCGCATGAGGGCGGCGATGGCGGTGTTCATTTTCAGCTGTCGATATCCTGCGTGACCTTGCGGATGGTCTTGTGGACGATGGCTTCGTTTTTCTCGCTGAGCGCCTCGGAGTCCTTCGCCATGTCCATCAGGTTCCAGCAGCGGTCAAGGAAGCGCTTCGAGCCCTTGACAGCATCGTCGGACCACGTCGCGACCTTTTCAAAATCGCCGATGAACATGATATACAGACGCATCGTGTCCGCGCCGTAGGCCTTGACGACATCATCGGGGTTGACGACGTTGCCGAGGGACTTGGACATCTTAACTGCCGGGCGCAGCGCCTGATTGCCGTACTTGGCGATCAGCGCCTGCTTCTCTTCCTGCGTGGAGACGTTGCCGACGTAATGCGGGTTCTGGCCGAGGATCATGCCGTGGCTCGTGCGCTTGGCGTAGGGCTCTTGGTGTGGACAACGCCGATATCATAGAGGAACTTGTGCCAGAAGCGGGAGTAGAGAAGGTGCAGCGTCGTGTGCTCCATGCCGCCGTTATACCAGTCGACAGGGCCCCAATAGCTCCGCCTCGTGAGAGACAGGCGCATGGTCGTCATGCGGGTCCATATAGCGCAGATAGTACCACGAAGAACCCTGCCCACTGGGGCATGGTGTCCGTCTCGCGCTTGGCCGGGCCGCCGCAGCACGGGCAGGTGGTGTTGACCCAGTCGGTCATCTTGGAGAGCGGGCTTTCGCCGTCGTCGGTCAGCTCATAGCTGTCGACCTGCGGCAAAACGACGGAAGCTGATCTTCGGGCACGGCACCCAGCCGCACGTCGGGCAGTTGACCAGATCATCGGGGAATCGGCTCACCCCAATAGCGCTGACGGGAGAACACCCAGTCACGGAGCTTATAATTGACCTTCTCATGGCCCCATCCCTGCTCGACGGCGTACTGCTTCATGGCGGGGATAGCCTCCTTGACGGTCATACCGTTTAAGAAGCCGGAGTTGACCATGATGCCGGTATCATCCTTGAGCGTAAAGGCGTCCTTGGTGATATCGCCGCCCTCGACGACCTCGACGATGGGCAGGCCGAACGCCGTGGCAAGTCCCAGTCGCGCTGGTCGTGGCCCGGAACGCCCATGACGATGCCGGTGCCGTAGCCCATCAGAACGTAGTCGGAGACGAACATCGGCACGACCTTGCCGTTGGCGGGGTTGATGACTTCGATGCCCTCGAGGCGCACGCCGGTCTTGTCCTTGTTGAGCTCGCCGCGCTCAAAGTCGCTCTTGCGGGCGGCGGCAGCCTGATAGGCCTCGACCTCGTCCCAGTTCTTGATGATGCCCTTCCACTTCTTGAGCAGCGGATGCTCGGGAGAGATGACCGTGTACGTCACGCCGAAGAGCGTATCGACGCGGGTGGTATAGACAGTGATATCGTCTTCGGTGTTGGTCTTGAACGTGACCTCCGTGCCGGTGGAGCGGCCGATCCAGTTGCGCTGCTGGGTCTTGACGCGCTCGATGAAGTCCACATCGTCCAGATCGTCGATCAGGCGGTCGGCGTACTTCGTGATGCGCAGCATCCACTGGCTCTTTTCCTTGCGGACGACGGGTGCGCCGCAGCGCTCGCACACGCCCTCGACGACCTCCTCGTTGGCAAGCACGCACTTGCAGCTCGTACACCAGTTGACGGGCATCGTGGTTTTGTAGGCGAGGCCATGCTTGTACAGCTGGAGGAAGATCCACTGCGTCCACTTATAATACTGCGGGTCGGTGGTGTCGATGACGCGGTCCCAGTCGAAGCCGTAGCCGAGCATCTTGAGCTGACGGGTGAAATTCTCGATGTTTTTCTTCGTGACGATGGCGGGATGGATGTGGTTCTTGATGGCAAAGTTTTCCGTCGGCAGGCCAAAGGCGTCAAAGCCGATGGGATTGAGGACGTTGTAGCCCTGCATCCGCTTTTTGCGGCAGATGATGTCCATCGCCGTGAACGGGCGCGGGTGGCCGACGTGCAGACCCGCGGCGGAGGGGTACGGGAATTCGATCAGGCCGTAGAACTTGGGGCGCTTGTCCCCCGTCACGGCGGCGTAGGGCTTTACCTGCTCCCACTTGTCCTGCCATTTTTTCTCAATGGCTGCGAAATCGTACTTCATGGATCTTCTCCTTTATGTGAAATAGTGTTTTGATGCGAAAAAAGTCCCTGACCGTTTTTCAAACGGTCAGGGACGTAACGAACACATTACGCGATACCACCCTGATTCAGCGCACGGTTCCCCGTGAGCCCTCAGCGGCTTCATAGCCTTGCCCGTAACGGGGGCGACCGTTCCGCCCTTTCAGGCGGACTGCTCGGGAGTGAGTCATCCACGCGCATTTTCCCACCGGCTCGCACCGACCGCCGGCTCTCTTCAGGTGAAAATCACGCGTCTTTTTGCTCCGTCATCGCGTTTTGCATAAATTCAGCATGACCATTTTAGGCGTTTTGTCCCGCCTTGTCAAGCGTTATTTTTCCTCGGCGTGGGGCAGGATGGCGCTCAGGTCGACTTCCTCGCCGTCGGCCCACAGGTGCTCGAGGGAATAGAACTTGCGCGCCTCGTCGTTGAAGACGTGGACGACGACGCAGCCGTAGTCGAGCAGCACCCACGTGCCGCCGCGGTAGCCCTCGCGGTGCAGCGGCTCCTCGCCCTTTTCGGTCAGTTCCTTTTCCACCGCGTCGCACAGCGCGTTGATCTGCGTGTTGGACGTACCGGTGCAGATGACAAAGTACTCCGCGAGCGTCGTGATCTTGTCGATGCGGATGAGTCTGATCTCCTTACCCTTTTTGCTGTCGAGTGCCTTGACGGCAATCTCGGCCAATTCTCTGGAAGGTAACATAGGGGGTCTCCTTTTCTTATTTTGAGTTTTTGATCTTTTTTATTCTTTTACGTTACGGGCGCAGCCATTCCGGCATTTCGTCGCTGCCGGTCGTGCCGCTGTTGTCGCCTGTCGTGCCGCTCTCGCCTGTACCCGGGTCGGTCGGCGGCACGGGATCGACGGGCGTGGTGGGCTCGCTTGGCGTGGTCGTGCCGCTGTTATCGCCCGTGTTGCCCGGATCAACGGTCGTGCCGCCGTTGTTGTCACCGGTATTGCCGGGGTCGACCGTCGTGCCGCTGTTGTCGCCGGTATTGCCGGGATCGGTGGCCGTACCCGGATCGGTCGTCGTGCCGCTGTCCCCTGTGCCGGTCTGTGAGCCGGAGGAGGAATGGTGGTTCTGCGGCTGGGCGGCCTTGCTGTCCTCCACATGTCCCGTGGACGAGGACACCGAGCCATCCGCGTTGACGGACATGATGTCAAGGTCGCGCATCGTGAACTTCTCGACAAACGGGCTGAGCTCGTTGTTGACGAGGTCCAGCAGCTCCTGCGCGTTCGGCGTCACGTAAGACTGCATTCTGTGGTACACGCGGCTGTAACACGATTTGTTCGTGTTCGGCATCGTGACGAAGTTGACATTCTCGATCTTGAGCCCGCCCATGACGGCCTGCGAGCCGAACCACAGCATTTCCTCAAACGTCAGGTCAGAGGTAACGTTGTTTTTCACCACGCGGGCAAAGTCGCCGATCTTCGTCACGTTCTTGAGCTGCAAAAGCTGCTCGATCATCGCCTTTAAAAGCGACTGCTGCGTCTTGATGCGGCCAAGGTCACCGTCGGCGTAGCCGTAGCGCGAGTCGGTGTCGTGGCGGTAACGCAGCACCTGCATCACGTCGCTGCCGCTGAGAAGCCGGTAACCCTTCGTCTGGTGGATGTGCAGGTCCTGATAGGGGTCGTCGTAGTTCATGTTGCGCGGCACATCGTAATAGACGCCGCCCATGGCCTTCACGATCTCGCCGACGGCGTCCCACTCGACAATGACCTGATAGTCCGGCTCAAAGCCGACGAGCTGGGCGATCTCCTTATAGAGCGCCTTGATGCCCTTTTCGCCCCCGCCGTAGTAGTTGTAGACGGAGTTGATACGCTTGATATCCCACGGGACGTTGACCATCGTGTCACGCGGGATGGACATGACGGTCGCCTTCTGGTTCGTCACGTCATAGCTCGCGAGCAGCATCGTGTCGGTGTTGCCGCCGCCGCCCGTGTCGCGGCCGAGAATGAGCACGGTGTAGAAATCCTTGCTCTTTCGCTCGCCGCCCGCCTTCGGGCGCACGCCGTCGCCATAGTCGATATCGTCGATCTGCTCACTATTGTTATTCTTGCTGTCAGTGTCCTTGCTCGGCAGCTCCGGCGCGCGGATTTTCAGCAGATAGCTGCCGCCGGCGACCACACCGCACAGCAGCGCGATGAGCAGCACCTTGGCAAAGAGCCTCCCTGGGTGGGAAAAGGTCTCCTTGACCTGCTCCCAGGCCTCGTCGCAGTTGCGCTCGAAAAAGCCCTCTTTCCGGTGCATGTGCCGCCCCTCGTAATAGGGGTCTTCCCTGTCTCTCTCGTAAAGCTTTCTTTGATCACTCATGGGTATGTCCTCTCAGATATTCCAGCGCTTGCAGCGTGTTATGGTGAACGGGGTTGCCCATCTGCTCCATTTCCTCCACGGTCATGGCAAGGCCCATTTCAAGGCCCTTGTCCAGATCCTCCCACACGACCTTGCGGAGGTCCTCCACGCCGTCGAAGTCGCGGTTCGGCTCGATGTAATCGGCAAGGTAGATGACCTTTTCAAGTAACGTCATGTTTGCCTTGCCCGTCGTGTGCCACAGGATCGCGTTGTAAATCTCGTCATCCGCGCCGAACACGTCGCGCGCGAGCGCCGCGCCGGTCTTGGCGTGCAGCAGCTTGAGCGCCTTTTTCTCCAGCTCGTCGAGTTCGATGTGGTAGTGCTCGCACATCGCGAGCTGCTCTTCCATCGAAAGACGCTTGGTCGAGTCATGCAGAAGCGCGGCAAAGCGCGCCTTTTCGACGTCCGCGCCGTACTTTTCCGCGAGCGCCTTGGCCGTCTGCTCGGTGCCGAGCACGTGCGGGATGCGCTTGGCCTTGAGGTAGGAGAGCGCGATGGGTCTCAGGTCCTCTAAGGTTAGACGTTTTAAATCGAGATTTGTTCCATAAAGATGCTTGCGGTAAATATATCCCAGCACCGCGGGGGCCAGAAGCCCCTCCGTCTCCCTCTTCGGGATGCGCGCGCGCAGCTCCGTCGACGAGACGTCGACAAGGTTCGGCAGCGTCATCGTCACGATGCGGCTGCCCGGAAAGCGCTGGCCGAGGTACTTGCGCTGCGGGGCGAAAAGCTCCTCGCCGTCCTTTTCCGTGCGGCCAAAGGCGCACAGGCCCGCATACCGCACGATCTCGTCCGGCTTGTACCAGTACTGGAACGTCAAGAACATGTCCGTCCCCATCAGAAGCCACAGCTCGTCGTCGGGATGCTCCTCATGCAGAATGCGCAGCGTGTCCGCGGTGTAGCTCTTACCGCCGCGCGCGATCTCCATGTCGGAGACTGTGACCTTCACGCCCGTGTCGAGCGCGATCTGCTCGCCCATCAGGCGCGTCATCGCAAGGCGGTCGTCCGCCCCCCGCCGCGTCGGCGGAGAGCATCTTGTGCGGCGGGATACCCGCCGGGATGAGCAGGAGCTCGTCGAGCCCCAGATATTTTGCCGCGCTCTCGGCCGCGGCCATATGACCCAGATGCGGCGGGTTGAAGCTGCCGCCGTAAATTCCGATCTTCAAGTTTGTTCGACCTCTTTTTCTCTTTTACACGGTCTTCTTCGCTGCCTTGGGCAGCACGATCTTGTCCTTCTTGTCCTTTTTGTGCGAGGGGCGGTAGAGCACGAATTTCGTGCCGATGACCTGCACCTGCTCGCTGCGCGTCAAGGCGCTCAGCTCGTCGCACGCCTCGCGCGCGGTGAGCATGCTGTTTTCAAGCACGCGGCACTTGATGAGCTCACGCGCCTCCAGCGCGTCGTTCGCCTGCTTGACGAGGTTGTCGCCGATACCGTCCTTGCCGATGTGGACGATCACGTCGAGGTCATTGGAAAGGCTGCGCAGATACGCGCGCTGTTTGCTGCTTAATTCCATAGTATTTCCTTATCCTTTTTTATTGATGTTCCGCAAGATAATTCTTGAGCGTTTCCTTGAACGCACGCAGTGCCTTGCCGCGGTGCGAGATCTCCGCCTTTTCTTCTGCCGAAAGCTGTGCAAAGGTCTTTCGCTTGTCAGGCACGAAGAACACGGGATCGTAGCCGAAGCCGTTTTCGCCCATCGGCGCGAACGCGATCGTGCCCTCGACCTCGCCGTCGTCCTGCAAGACGTCGCCGTTCGGGAACGCGCAGGTGATCGTCGTGTGGAAGTGGGCGCGGCGGTCGGCCTGCCCGTGCAGCATCTGCAAAAGAAGACGGTAGCGGCCGGTGTCATCCAGCCCCTCGCCGCCAAAGCGCGCGCTGTAAACGCCGGGGCCGCCGTTCAGCGCGTCGACGCACAGACCCGAATCGTCCGCGATGGCGGGGAGCTTCGTCGCCTCCATGACGGCCTTGGCCTTGAGAAGCGAATTCTCGGCAAAGGTCTCGCCCGTCTCCTCGACCTCGATCTTTACGCCGAGGTCGGCCTCCGACACGACCTCCACGCCGAGCTCGCAGAATGGCGCTCATTTCCTTCAATTTCTTGGGGTTCTGCGTTGCCAAAACAAATTTCATCGTCAAACCTCCCACGGGTCTTTTTCCCGTCTCTTCCTGCTTTTTTCTTCCCGCTTTTCTTCCTCGCGCTGCGCCTTGCGCTCTTCGCGCTGCGCGCTCATCTTTTCCTGCCATGCCGTGAACTTTTTGTCGAGCTTATCGAGCGGCCACTCGATCTCCGGCACGGGCACGATGACCACCTTGCAGCTCTCACAGTAACGGGCGGGCGTGTAATAATCTCCTATCAGCCCCGCTCTGCCAAGACAGACCTGTTCCTTCTCGTCGCCAAATCCGTCTTTGAGCATGCCGTCCTCACCTCTTGGACACCAGTAAATATCACGCAAGACAGGGATGGCTCCATCTCGCATTTCCTTTCCGCAATAGGGGCAAACAGATGTGATTTCCATATTCGTCTCCTTATTGTCTCGCAGGTTTATGATTTTCCCATCAGATGAGCGCCTTGACGTATTCCTCCGCGTTGAACGGCTGGAGATCGTCGATGCCCTCGCCGAGGCCGACGTACTTCACCGGCACGCCGAGCTCCTGCGCAATGGCGACGCAGATGCCGCCCTTGGCCGTGCCGTCGAGCTTCGTCAGGATAATGCCCGTCAGACCCGCCGTCTCGCGGAAGACCTTGGCCTGCTGCAATCCGTTCTGCCCCGTCGTCGCGTCGAGCACTAAAAGCGTCTCCTTCGCGGCGTCCGGCGTCTCGCGGTCGATGATCTTGCGGAGCTTCGAGAGCTCGTTCATCAGGTTCACCTTGTTGTGAAGTCTGCCCGCCGTGTCGCAGAGAACGACGTCGACACCTCTCGCCTTCGCCGCGGCGAGCGAGTCGAACAGCACCGCGCCGGGGTCTGCCCCTTCCTTCGAGCGGACGATCTCGCACTCGGCGCGGTTCGCCCAGATTTCGAGCTGATCTGCCGCCGCCGCGCGGAACGTGTCCGCCGCGCATAAAAGCACGCGCTTGCCCTCGCCCTTCAGACGGTGGGCGATCTTGCCGATGGACGTGGTCTTGCCCACACCGTTCACACCGATGACCAGCACGACGCTCGGCTTGGTCGACAGGTCAAGCGCGGTGTCGCCCACGTTCAGCTTTTCAATCAAAATATCGCGCAGCGCCTGCTTCACATCGTCGCCGCGCTGGATGCTCTTCTGGTACACGACGTCGCGCAGCTTTTTCACCGCGTCGTGCGCGACCGTTGCGCCGAGGTCGGCCATAATGAGGCTGTCCTCAAGCTCGTCATAGAATTCGTCGTCAATGGTCTCCCACACGATGGTGTCGAACCACGCCTTTTTGATCTTTGCAAAAATACCCATTTGTTTCTCCTCGCGCTTTATTCCTTAATGTTGAGTTCCTTCGCCATGTCGTTCATATTGATGGTCAGCACCTTGCTCACGCCGCGCTCCTGCATCGTGACGCCGTAGAGCACGTCCGCTGCCTCCATCGTGCCGCGGCGGTGCGTGATGACGATGAACTGCGTTTTGCTCGTGATGCGGCGCATGTAATTTGGCCACGCGCACCACATTCGGCTCGTCGAGCGCCGCCTCGATCTCATCCATGACGCAGAACGGCGTCGGATGAACCTTCAGGATGGCGAAGTACAGCGCGATGGCAACGAACGCCTTCTCGCCGCCCGAGAGCAGCGTGATCGTCTTGAGCGCCTTGCCCGGCGGCTGGACCTTGATCTCGATGCCGCAGTCGAGCACGTCATTCTCATCCTCCAGCTCGAGCGTGGCCTTGCCGCCGCCGAACAGCTCCAAAAACGTCTCCTGGAAGCTCTCGCGGATCAGCGCGAACTGTTCTTTAAAGATGACGGTCATCTCGCTTGTGATGCTGTCGATCACGCCGACAAGCTCACCCTTCGCCTTTTCCACATCGTCGCGCTGGGTCGTGAGGTAAGTGTAGCGCGTATTCACGCGCTCGAATTCCTCGATCGCGCCGACGTTGACCGCGCCAAGACCGCTGATGGCGCGCTTGAGCTCGCCGATGCGGCGGCTCGCCTTGGCGACACTCTCGAGCTCGATGCGCTGCTCCTGCGCGGCGGAGTGCGACAGCTCGTAGTTTTCCCACAGCTTGTCGAGAATTTGCTGCTCCTCCATCGCGCTCGTTGCGCGCTTCTGTTCGAGCTTGCTGACGCTGCGCTCGACGTTGAGCACGTTTTCGTTGAGCTCGCGGCCGCGGCGGTCGCTCTGGCTGCGCTCGGCTTCGAGCGCGAGCTTCGCTTTGGAGAGCGCTTCGAGCTCGGCGCGCTTTTCCGTCATTTTGCCGCTCAGCGCGGCGATCTCAGTCTCATGTGTGCCGATCTCGCGCTGCGACTGCTCGCTCGCGGCCCTGTACTGCTCGATGAGCGCGCGTCTGCTCTGCTCGTCGCCCTGCATCTGGGCACGCAGGCCCTCCAAGCTCGCGAGCGACTTTTCCGTCGTCTCGCGCTCGGCGGCATAGCCTGCGAGTACGCTCTTTTTCTCGGCGATCTCGTCGCCGAGGCGCGAGGTCGAACGCAGCAGCTCGCTCTGGCCGGAAAGGCTCTTTTCCGCCTGCGCGCGCAGCTCGCCCGCTTCCTTCTCCTGCGAAAGCACGAGCGCTTCCTTTTCCTCCGCCACGCGCTTCACTTCGCCGCGGCGGCGCGCGATGGTCTCGCGCTCGGTATCCAAACTCTCGAGCCGCTCGCGCAGCGACGAGAGCAATAAGTCATAATGATTTTTATCGCCCTGCAATTTGAGCACGGCGTCCTCCACCGCGCGCTGCTGGCCCTGTGCGACCTCCAGCTCGTAGCGCGCTTTGGCAAGCTCACGCTTGGCGTCCTCGGCGGCCTTGGCGGCAAGGTCGAGCTTTTCGGCAAGGCTGCCGCGCCGCGCCGTCAGCTCGCGCAGCTCGCCTGCGCGGCTCAGAATGCCTGCGCTGCGAGAGATCGAGCCGCCCGTCATCGAGCCGCCGCGGTTCAAAACCTGGCCGTCGAGCGTCACGATGCGGAACGCGTTCGAAAACCGGCGCGAGATCGTGATGCCGCAGTCAAGGTCCTCGACCACGACCGTGCGGCCGAGCAGATTCTTGAAAATGCCGTCGTATTCGCGGTCGTATTCCACCAGCTCGCTCGCAAGGCCGACGTAACCGTACTCGTTCTGCACGCGCGCATCGCGCAGCGCTCGCCGCGGATCGACGAGAGCGGCAGGAACGTCGCGCGTCCGCCGTCGCGCTGCTTTAAGAGTTGGATGGCGCTCTTCGCGTCCTCCTCGCGCTCAACGACAATGTTCTGCAAGCCCGCGCCGAGCGCGATCTCGATCGCGACGGCGTATTTTTTGCCGACCTTCATCAGGTTGGCGACCGGCCCGCGCACGCCGCGCAGCGCCTTGCGCTCCGACGCCTGCATGACCGTGCGCACCGCCTTGTTGAAGCCCTCGTACTCCTTTTCCATCTCGCCGAGTAGGCGGATGCGGGAGTCTAAGTTGTTCATCTCCATCGTGAGGGAAACGTGCTGCTCGCCCGTCTCCTTCTCTCGTTCGATTCTGCCCTGCATCTTCATCGTGTGGCCGGCGATGATGTTGCGGATGGCGTCGGCCTCCTCCTGCGCACTTTCGAGCGCCTTGCGGTTCTCCGCAGCGCTTTTGCGCGTTTCAGAAAGCTGGGCCTCCCCGCTCTCCTGCTCGGCGGCGATGGCGCTCTCGCGCTCGTCCATTTCAGAAAGCGTCGAGCGCAGGGCCGCGACTCGGCGCGGCTGTCCGCCGCGGCGGACAGGGCGAGCGCTTCGCGAGCGCGCAGGGTCTCGGCCTCGCTCGCGGCCTCGCCCGCGTTTTTCGACAGCTCCTCCGCCTGCTTCAAAAGCTCGGAGAGCGCCGTTTCGACTTCGTTTTTGCTTCTCTCCAGCTCTTCGATACGCGCGCGCTGCTGCGCAATCTGCGCATCCATCGATCCCACGCGGTCAGACTGGCTTCTGAGTTCCTCCTCCACGCGTGCGATGTTCTCTTCGTTGTGCGCGATGCCCGTTTGCAGCACCGCGACGGCAGATTCCTGCTCTTTGACCTGCGCGTCGAGCTCGGAAAGCTGCGCGCGCTTTTCCTCCTGCGCGATGTCATTCTCGTGGATGCGCGCGGAGAACTGCTCGGACGCAGCGTACAGCGCCTCTAAGTCCGCGTTCGCCTTTTTGAGCTCCTCGCGCGCGAGCGACAGGTCGGTGTCGAGCTTGATGGCGTTCGTCTTGAGCGTTTCCAGATTTTCAAGCCACACGGAAATTTCCAAAAGGCGCAGTTCGTCGCGGTAGATAAGATACTGCTTCGCCGTCTCTGCCTGCGCACGCAGGGGTTCGACCTGCAATTCCAGCTCGGCGATCTTGTCGTTGATGCGCACTAAGTTTTCTTCCGTGCGCTCCAATTTACGTTCCGTCTCCTCCTTGCGGTAGCGGAAGCGCGAAATGCCCGCCGCCTCTTCAAAGATCTCGCGGCGGTCGCCGCTCTTCTGCGAGAGTATTTCGTCGATGCGGCCCTGACCGATGATGGAATAGCCCTCGCGGCCCATGCCGGTGTCCATGAACAGCTCGTTCACGTCACGAAGTCGGACGGACTGCTTGTTGATATAGTATTCCGATTCGCCGCTGCGGTAGTACCGGCGCGTGACGGCGACCTCGGTCTCCTCCATGCTGGGGAAGATGTGCTCGGTGTTGTCGAGCACGAGCGTCACCTGCGCGAAGCCCATCTGGCTGCGCTTTTCCGTGCCGCCGAAGATGACGTCCTCCATCTTCGCGCCGCGCAGCGATTTGCTCGACTGCTCGCCCATGACCCAGCGGATGGCGTCGGAGATGTTGGATTTGCCGCTGCCGTTGGGCCCGACGATGGCGGTGATGTCCTCACCGAAGTTGAGCACCGTCTTGTCCGGGAAGCTCTTGAACCCTTGGATCTCCAATGCCTTTAAGTACACGAGCGATATCCTCCTTGGAAAAAGGCGTCATCCCCCACGATAAGGGTATAATGACACATTTTGACTAATACTATATACCATTTTTCCGCCGCCTTTTCAAGTGGATTCGATGAACAAAGCGCAAAAAGACGCCCGAAGGCGTCTTTCTTTGTCTTCAAAAAAGCTGCCTTGGCAGCTTTTTTGAGAAAGTTTCGCTGCGCTTCGTGCCTTGCCGCCCAAAGGGCGTCTGCGACATTGCATCGTCGCGGCATTACGATTCCCGCGCCCTTTCAGGCGCGCCAATCGTGCCGCTTCCTCGAAAACGGCTTGCTGTTTCCGTCACAGACGGCGCTTCACCGTTTTCCGCTCCGCGCAAAGTGTTTTCTGCCAGAAGGTGAATTGCCCCGCAGCGGGCAAGAGAAGCCCCTCTGGAGGGCGCACATGTCACGGCAGAAAACGGATTTGAATTGATTTCGTGCCGTGCGCGGCACAAAACTCTGCGAGGCTTTTTACTTCTTCTTTTCGTCAATGAGCACATACAGCGCGTCGAGCGCGTCGGAGAGGCTGCCGATGCGCTGGATGAGGCCGCAGGCCACTGCTTCTTCCCCGTAGAGCACGCTGCCGACGTCAGAGGCGAGGTCCTGCGTGTCCATCATCAGGCGCAGAAACTCGTCGCGCCCGATGCGTGAGTTCTTCGTCACAAAGCGCACAATGCGCTCCTGCAAGCGCTCAAAATACTGGTACGTCTGGGGCGCGGCGATGATCGTGCCGCTCGTGCGCACGGGATGGATGGTCATCGACGCCGACGGCGCGATCATCGTCACCATCGGCGCGACAGCAAGCGGCACGCCGATGGAGTGTCCCCCGCCGAGCACGAGCGAAACGGTCGGCTTCCTCATCCCCGCGATCAGCTCGGCGATGGCAAGCCCCGCCTCCACATCGCCGCCGACGGTGTTGAGCAGGAATAAAACGCCGTCGATGTCGTCGCTCTCCTCCAGATACGCCAGCAGCGGCAGCACATGCTCGTATTTCGTCGCCTTCTGCGTGTTCGGCAGCTGCATGTGGCCCTCGATCTGTCCGGCGATCGTCAGGCAGTGGATGGCCGCGCGGCTATTTTTGATGACGACCGAGCCGAAGTCGATGACCGGCTGAATGGGCGGCAGCAGCGGCTCCTGCCCGTTTTTCTCCTCGTCCTGCGAGGGTTTCGTTTCGCTTCTCATGGCAAAGTCCTCCCGAAAGTCCTTTCCGGTAGGATTTGCAGAAAGCGCGAAAAGCATACCCTTTGTGCCGTCGGAAATACAAGCCTCAAACCGGGAAGCACTTTAATATCCCCAAGTCATCAGTTTCCATTCCCCGCCATCGCTGCGAGCCAACCACCAGGACCATGTGTATTCCGTGTCCGGCTCCCAAACTCCGCCACCCTCTTTCGGAGAGCGAAAGCTGCTGTCGAACATGATGCATTGTGTAAAAGCCAGATCGTTGTCATTTGCCTTTTCCAAATCATTCATCCACGAAAGGTTCTTTTCATCCGTGCAGACGTCATCTGACGAATATGAAATGCTATGTAATTCGCAGCCTTCCCACGAACCGATCATCTCTTCGATCACCTTTATCGCATCATCCATATCCTGTTCTGTGTAGACAGCCGAATCGCCATAATCGACCGTTATGTTTGACGTTTCCTTGTTGCCGCATCCAGCCAGCAGGGCAAAAAGCACTACGCAAATAACCGATAAGCTGTATTTTTTCATCTTATGGCCTCCATATCTCTCATTTTTCTATATTTTTATACTGCTTATTTTACCAGAAAGCATTGTCCGAATCCAGCGAAAAAGCGCCCGATGGCGTTTTCCTCGGGCGCTTGCAGCTTTTTATTTGTACGTCAGCAAATCTTCCACGCTCTTGCGCTTCGGCGCGGCGGGCTCCTCATCGGGATAGCCAAGACCGATAACACAGCCGACCTTTTGATTCTCCGGCAGGTTCAAAAGTCTCGTGATCTTCTCTTCGTCGAAGTAGCCCGTGATGACCGTGCCGACGCCGCGCTCCCACGCGGCAAGACAAAACGTCTGTGCGGCGACGCCGGCGTCGAACATCTCAAAGCCCGCCTCCTTCGGCGTCGAGAACGAGCCGTCGCGCTCGTAGCCCGAGCGGCCGGTCACATAGGTAAGCACCATAACGGCGGGGCAGTTTTTGAGCGTCTTCTCGTTCAGCTTGAAATCAAGCACCATCTCCTCCGCCATTTTGTCGATCGTCGTGCGGTCCTCGACGAGCACATAGCGCGCGATCTGCGTATTCTTCCACGAGGGGGCGTAGGCCGCGTCCGCGACGATCTGCTCGATGACCTCGTGCGGAACGGGTTTTGGCTGGTACTTACGGATGCTTCTTCTGCTTCTGATGGCCTGTATCGTTTCCATATTTGTTTCTCCTTTGCTAACGGTCTGATAAAATGCCGATCCATGGCGTTTCTTTGGCGTTTATCATAACAGAAGCGTGCGCAAAAATCCAGTGGAAAAACAGCCGGTTCTGCCGATTCATCTTATTGCAGGCCCGTCAGCGGATTTTCCTGGCAAAATCCGTCGGTCAAACTATAGGACATGCCAAGCGTTCCAAACGGGAAATAGTGAACCGTATAATAGGCCCGTCCCGCTGAAAACTGCTCGATGGAAATGTAAATCGGCAGCAAGGGCACTTTCTTTGAGTAAACTCCCACCGACTGCGCGCGGATCTCAGCGACATACTCCTCCGGCACCTCGCATCTGCGTGAAACAAAAGGATGGGAAGAAATGCAGGCCAATATCATACCGAACAGGGCTACGATCAGCAGTGCGATCATCGCTTTTTTGTGTTTCTTCATGTTCTGTCACACCCCTGTGCGTTCCTCCGCTTTCTGCCTCTTCTCCATACGATGATCGCATGGATGATGAGGGACGCGACCGATATCGCGACAATCAGAGAGTGGGATGTAAACGGCTTGCAGTACCATTCCATCGGGTCTAACCTCGACAGCTTTGCCGTCAAATAAGAAGAAATAAAGCTCAGTATATTCCCGATAAAAATGATCGGAACGTTGTCTGTTTTCAGCGCGCAGCGGTACAAAATCACAAAGCTGACGATCATCACGCCGTAATACACCATCGTCCCCGAAGTAATATCACCCTTCACAGAGAAAAATGCAAACGGTACGCAATACGCGGTGAGCAGCAGCGCTCTGATGAGCCACGATTTTTTCATAAAACCCTCCCATTTTTCTCTCAAAACCTCTCTTTTGTCATCATATCAGGTCTTTTGCGCAAAGTCTAGCATATAAAAAGCGCCCGAAGGTTTCCCTTCGGGCGCTCCCTGCATTCACTTTTCTTTCCCGTAGAAGAACAGCGCCACCGTTCCCGGGCCGACGTGGGCGCCGGTGACGGGCTCGTAGACCACGTTCAGGCATTCGCCGGTGAAGCCCTTGTCCCGCAGCAGCGCGATGAGCGCCTGCGCGCCCTCTTCATTGTCCGCGTGGGCGATGCCGAGCATCTCGCTCTTGTCGAGCGCGCGGCCGTCGTAATAATTCGCAAGCTCCTGATAGGCGCGCTTCATGCCGCGCACCTTGCCGCAGGAGACGATGTGTCCCGTCTCGTCACCGCACAAAATCGGCTTGATGCTCAGCACCGTGCCGATCAGTGCCGTCGCGCTCGAAATGCGGCCGCCGCGCTTTAAGTACGCAAGGTCGTCGACCGTGAAAAACTGGCACATGTGCGGTCTTCTCGAAAGGAGATGCGCTTTGATCTCATCGAGGCTCTTTCCCTCTTCGATCATGCGCGCGGCTTCGAGCACCTGTAACCCCTCGCCAAGGGAGGCAGCGTAGGTGTCGATCGTGACGATCTTCCGCGCGGGGTATTTTTCCGTCAGCTCGCCCGCGGCGATAACCGCGGCCTGCGCCGTGCCGCTGATGCCGCCGGACATGCCGACGTAGAGCACATCGTCGCCCTGCGAGAGCGCACGTTCAAAGTAGTTCGCCATCAGGTCGGGATTGACCATTGAGGTCTTGACGACCGCGCCGCGGCGCATCGCGCCGTAGAACGCCGCGCCGTCGAAATCCACATCATCGGGATAGTCCGTCTCCTTTCCATCCACCGTGTAGGAAAACGGCACGACGGTGATGTGGTGTTGTTTCGTCAGCGCGACCGGCAGGTTCGCGGACGTATCGGTGAATAACTGGAGCATGACTCTCTTCCCTTCCTGATCCTTTGGCATTCTGACAGTTTATCACGCCACGCTCGCTTATGCAAGTAAAACCGCAGGAAACTTTACAATTTGTTCAACAATGTATGACTTTTTGGCAGAAAACGCCCTCCCACGGCACGTGGGAGAGCGCTTCTCGGAATCTCAGAATATTTTCTTACGCCTGCTCAAAGATAGCCTTCATACACTTGTAGGTCATGTAGCAGTCGAGCTTCGCGACCGTCTCATACGGTGCGTGCATGGAAAGCACGGGGACGCCCGCGTCGAGCGTGTCGATGTTGCGCTTGGCCATGTACTTGGCGACCGTACCGCCGCCGCCTGCGTCGGTCTTGCCAAGCTCGGCCATCTGCCACATGACGCCGTTGCCGTTCATCAGCCTGCGGATGCGGCCCACGACCTCGGCAGACGCGTCGGACGCGCCGCCCTTGCCGCCGGAGCCGGTATACTTGCACAGGCCCACGCCGTAGTTGACGAAGGCCGAATTGCGCTTATCGTACACGTCGGCAAAGTTCGGGTCGTAGGCCGCCGTCACATCCGCGCTCAGGCAGAAGGAGTTTGCAAAGCAGTCAGAAAGCGCGACGCCCTGCGTGCGGCACATGTCGCCCATGAACCACTCAAACGCCTCGGACTGCATACCGGACACGCCCTCGGAGCCGATCTCTTCCTTGTCGGCGAAGATGCACACGGCGGTCTTCTTCGGGGACACAGCGTCAAAAATACCTGCAAGCTCCGCATACGCGCAGACGCGGTCGTCATGGCCGTAGGCGCCGATGAGGCTGCGGTCAAAGCCGAGGTCGCGGGCGTTTGCCGGCGGGACGGCCTCCAGCTCGGCGGAGATGAAGTCCTCCTCCGTAATGCCGTACTGCGCGTTCAAATACTGGAGAACGCCGAGCTTGAAACGGTCGGAGCAGTCCTTGTCTTCAAACGGCTTTCCGCCGAGCAGCACGTTCAAGCTCTCGCTCGGGATGGCCTCGTTCAGCGGCTTTTTGCCCTGTTCGCGGCCAGATGGGGTAAAAGGTCGTTGATGACGAACTGGGGATCGTCCTCCTTGCCGCCGATGTGGACGTCGACCTTCGAGCCGTCGCGCAGCACGACGACGCCGTGCAGCTCGAGCGGGATGGTCACCCACTGGTACTTGCGGATACCGCCGTAGTGGTGCGTCTTGATGTAGGCCATCTCGGCCTCCTCGTAGAGCGGGCGGGGCTTGAAGTCCAGGCGCGGCGAGTCGGTGTGCGCCGCGCCGATGTTCGCACCGTGGCTCAGGTCTTCGCTGCCGATGACAGCGAGCATGATGCCCTTGCCGCGGTTATTGAAGTAGACCTTGTCGCCGGCGCTCAGCTTCATACCCGCTTCGTAGGCCTTGAAGCCCTTCTTTTCCGCCAGCTCGATGCAGTACTCCACGCAAAGGCGCTCGGTCTTGCCGTTGTTGAGGAACTTCTTGTAGTCCTCGCAATAGGCCTCCATCGCTTTTTCATCCTCTGCGCTCAGGCGGTCATAGCCATTCTTGGGGGCGTAGAGCAGTTTTTCAGCGAGCTTGTTCTTTTCACTCATCTCTCAGTTTCCTCCTTCAAATTGTTGATGATCGTGTTGATATAGACCTCTGCCGCGTGTTCCGCCTTTTCAGCGGTCGGCAGATCGTTCACAAATTCATAATCGCACTGCGCGCGGAAATAGTCCGCGTCCTTCTGTGCCGCGATGCGCGACCTTGCATACTCCTCGGTGATGCTGTCGCGCGCCATGATGCGCTTGACCCGCACCTCTTCAGGCGCCGTTACGGCGACGGTCGCGTCGCAGATCGCGCCAAGGCCGCTCTCGATGAGCTTGATAGCATCGAGGCCGATGATCTCCGCGTTCGTCGCCGCCATTTTCTGCGCCAGCGCGCGCGGGATGTGCTCGTGCACGATGGCGTCGAGCTCGGCGAGCTTTTTTCTGTCCTTGAAGACGATCAGGCCGATGGCGTGGACGTCCACGCTACCGTCCTGCCGAAAAATGACATCGCCGAACGCCTCGCGCAGCGCGCGCAGCAGCGGCTCGTCATCTTTTAACATCTCGTGATAGACCGCGTCGCAGTCGAGCACGTATGCGCCCTTTCTTTCAAGCGCGCGCAGAAGGCTCGTCTTCCCTGCGCCCGTGCCGCCGGTGATGCCGATGACGATCTTGCCGTCGTCCGCGTCCTCCACATGGAAGCCCGCGGCCTTTTTGAGGCGGTTGCCGATGGCTAGGCCAAGGCCTTTACTGTCCGGACATTGTGCCCAGATCTCGCCCACATTCGTCTCGTCGAACGTCCGCAGCGCGTCGAAGACGTGCTGCGCCTGCGCGCGCTTATCGTCGCTCGCACCGAGGGGGTGGACGATGTGCCCGTCGAAGAGCCGCGTGAACTCGTCAAAGCAGATGATGCCGGACTTCTCGCCCGCGTGTGTGAGCAGATAGCGCGCGCTCGCCTTCGCTCCGCCGGTCACGACCGTGACGGGGGCCTTAGGCGCATAGTGGCGGTACTTCATGCCCGGGGCGCGCGGCTTTTCGCCGTCATTCATCTTCTGCGTCACGGCCTTGTCGACCGTCACCTCGCCCAGCGCATCGCGCAGGCTCTCGAGCGGCAGTCCGCCCGGGCGCAACAGCTGCGGCGGCGTGACCGTCAGGTCGATGATCGTCGACTCCACGCCCACCTGACAGGGGCCGCCGTCGACGATACCGTCGATCTTGCCCCACATGTCCTCGCGCACGTGCTCTGCCGTCGTGCAGCTCGGGCGGCCCGAGGTGTTCGCGCTCGGCGCGGCGACCGGCACGCCGGATGCTTCGATGATGGCGCGCGTGACCGCATGGTCGGGACATCTCATGCCGACGGTCTCGAGCCCGCCGGTCGTGCGCAGCGGCACGCAGGGCTTTTTCTTTAAGATCATCGTCAGTGGGCCGGGCCAGAAGCGCTCGGCCAGCTTGTAGGCCGCGTCCGGTACATCCTCGCAGTAGCGCGTAAGCCAGCTTGCGTCCGGAATGTGCAGGATGAGCGGGTTGTCCTGCGGGCGGCCCTTGGCCTCGAAAATGTGCAGCACGGCGGTCTCGTCCAGGCCGTTCGCGCCGAGGCCGTAGACCGTCTCCGTCGGGATGGCCAGAAGCCCCGCCGCGGCGCAGAATGTCCGCCGCCTGCGCGATGCTCTCTTTCATCCTCCACCGTGCGGAGGGTAAACCATTTTGTCTCCAATGTTCTCTCTTCTTTCTTAAGCCTCGGTGCTCTCGCGCAGCTTTTCGGCCTGCTCCTGCATCGTGAGCGCGTCGATGATGGGGTCTAAATCGCCGTTCATCACGGCGTCGATGTTGAAAATTCTTGTTCTCGCCCGTCAGGCGGTGGTCAGTCACGCGGTTTTGCGGGAAGTTATAGGTGCGGATACGCTCGTTGCGCATGCCGCTGCCGACCTGCGCGCGGCGCTCGCTCGTGATCGCACCCTCCACGCGCTCGCGCTCAGCCTCGTAGAGCTTGCTCGCGAGCATCGCCATACACTTGGCGCGGTTCTGGAGCTGGGAGCGCTCCTCCTGACACGAAACGACGATGCCCGTCGGCTTGTGGATGAGGCGCACGGCAGAGCTCGTCTTGTTGACGTGCTGGCCGCCTGCGCCGGAAGCGCGGTAGACCTGCATCTCAATGTCTTCGGGCCGGAGGTCGACGTCGACCTCCTCCATCTCCGGCAGCACCGCGACCGTCGCGGTCGACGTGTGGACGCGCCCGCCGGACTCTGTCTCCGGCACGCGCTGGACGCGGTGGACGCCGGATTCAAACTTGAATCTCGAATACGCCCCATCGCCGCTGACGATAAAGTCAGCTTCCTTAACACCGCCCAACTCCGTATCGTTGTAGTTGAGCAGCTCCACGCGGTACCCCCGCTTTTCCGCGTACATCGCATACATGCGATAGAGGTCGGCGGCAAAAAGCGCGCTCTCCTCGCCGCCCACGCCGCCGCGGATCTCGACGATGACGTTTTTGTCGTCGTTCGGGTCGCGCGGCAGGAGCAGCACGCGCAGCTCGTCAAAAAGGCGCTCTTTTTCCGCCTTGGCAGTGTTCAATTCCTCCTGCGCCATGTCCTTGAGCTCGGGATCGGATACAAGCTCCAGCGCCTGCACGATGTCGTCCTCGCACTTCTGGTACGCGCGGTAGGTCTCCACCACGGCGGAAAGCTCCTTCTGCTCGCGCGTGAGCGCGCGCAGCTTCTTTGGGTCAGCGTAAATTTCCGGCACTTCGAGCAGCTCGCCGATCTCGTCATAGCGGCGCGCGAGCTGTTTGAGCTTTTCCCACATCAGGCCTTGTCCTCCGCAATGAAGTCAGAGCAGGCCTTGACGAACTGGTCTCGCCAGAAGTGGTAGCCCGCGGAATCGGGGCAGAGCGAGACCTCCGCCACGTGCGGCGTCTGCAAATAGAGGTCCATCTGGCGGAAGACGTCCTTATAGTCCTGCTCGCTCTTGTGCGTGATGAGATACGCCGCGTTCTGGATCTCATAGCCGCGGCGCTTCAAAAAGCCGCGAATAACGCTCGAACAGCGGCCCGCCCACACGGGCGTGCCGAGGATGACGAGCTTGTAGTCCGACAGCGGCTTCTGGCATTTCGGGCGCGAAACCGCACTCGTGCGCTTGTGCATCGCGTCAAAGCAGCAGCGAAGGTAGCCCATCGTGCCGCTGCGATCGACCTTGTCGCGAATTTCGAGACATTCGCAGTCCAGCGCCTCGGCGACCTCCTCCATGGCTTTTTTCGTGTTTCCCGTGCGGGAATAGTAAAGGCATAAAATGTTATCGTTCATACTCAGTTTCCTCTCAGCAGGAGCCAACCGGTGGCAAAGGCCTCCCGCACATAGTAGTTGAGCTGTAAGGCATCGTAATAGGCGCTGCGCGGCAGCGTCGCCGCCACGCCGCAGGCCGCATCTGTTCCGGCGATGCGCCCCGCCCTAAAAATATGGTAGTCGTTCGTGACAAAGGCGAACGTGTCGCCCGCATCAAGCCAGCTCCGCCATGATCTCTTCGCTGTAAGCAAAGTTCTCCTGCGTACTGGTCGATCGGTCCTCGCGGTAGATGCGGCTCTCGTCCACGCCGTGGGCGATGAGCCAGTCGGCCATGCAGTCGGCCTCGGAGATATCCTCCCCCGGCCCCTGACCGCCTGAGCAGATGATGGGGATGTCCGGCTTGTCCGCGATGAAGTCAAGCGCCGCCTGCAGCCGCGACGAGAGCATCAGCGACGGCGTCGTGCCGTTCACGCCCGCGCCCAAAATAACCACGCACTGCGCGTCTTCCGCGCGCCCGTCCGTGTGCGCGCCGCGAATAACGAGCGATTCAAGATACCCGAATGCGACAAGGCCTAGGCACACGAGCGCGAGCAGAACGCGTTTTCCCCACTTTGCCCACGCATGCTCTTTGTACCGCTCGAGCATCGCAAAGACGATCAAAAGCGCCGTCAGGCACCAGAACAGCAGTCCTGCAAAGCGCACACCCGGGACGGCCCGGCACGTCGCGCCGAGCACGGCACAGGCTGCTGCCGCCGTCCACAGTCTTTTCTGTCTCTTCATGGTATGTTCCTCATTCGCCCGCCTGCTCGGCGAGCGTTTCCCACTTTTCCATCAGCTCGCTGAGCTTCTGCTCGGCGGCTTCCTTCTCCTTATAAATTTCGCTGTAGCGCTCGTAGTCGCCGCCCGCCTCTTCGAGCCGCTGCTCGATCTCGGCGATGGCGGTCTCCTGCGCAGAAATTTCCTTTTCACAGATGGTGAGCTGCCGCCGCGCCTGCTGGGCAGAGCGGTTCGGCTTCGGTTTTTCTGTAACCGTCTTTTCCTTTACAGCCTTTGGCGTGTGGTCGATCTTGTTCTGCGCCTCCAGTGCCTTGACCTGCCGGTAGCGCGCAAAGCCCATCGGATAGTCGGTGATGACGCCGTTTTCAAGCTCCCACACACGCGTTGCAAAGCGGTTGATGAAATAGCGGTCGTGGCTCACGAACAGGAGCGTCCCGTCGTAGCTCTCCACCGCCTCTTCGATCCACTCGCGCGACGCGATATCGAGGTGGTTCGTCGGCTCGTCGAGGATCAGGAGATTCACTTCCTCATCCATCAGGATGCAGAGCTTGAGGCGCGAAAGCTCGCCGCCCGAGAGCACGCTGACGCTCTTAAAAACGTCCTCGCCCGTGAAGTGGAACGCAGCCAGGCGGTTGCGCGCGCTCTGCGGCGTGATGTTGCGCTTGGAGTAGAGCATCGTGTCGACCAAGTTTCGTTCCGGCACGTCGAATTCGACGATCTGCGGCAGGTACGCGATGCGCACCGACGGGCCGAACTTGATCTTGCCCTCGTCGGGATATTCCTCTTCCATCAGCATCTTGATGAGCGTCGACTTGCCCGTGCCGTTGTCGCCAATGAGCGCGATGCGCTCGCCGCCGCGCACCTGCAAGTCCACGTCGTGGAACAGCACACGGTCGCCGAAGCTCTTTTTGAGCTTTTTGAGCGCGAACACCTCGTCGCCGTAGAACTCCTGCGACTTGAACTGCGCGCTCAGTGCCCGTTCCTTCGTCGGCTTGTCCGTCGTGCGCATACGCTCGATGCGCTTTTCCATCGACAGCGCGCGGCGGTACGTCTTGTCCATGCCCTTGAAGGCAAACATGCGCAGCTGCTCGGCGCTCTTTTCAAGCTGGGCAATCTTGGCCTGCTCCTTTTCGTATTGGCGCATCTTTTCCAAATAGCGGCGCTCTTTTTCCACCGCGTAGAAGCTGTAGTTGCCGCTGTAAAACTCCGCCTTGCCGTCGAGCACCTCAATGACGCGCGTGATGGTACGGTCCAAAAAGTAGCGGTCATGCGAGATGGCGACGACCGTACCCTTGAACGTCGAGAGATACTGCTCCAGCCATTCGATGGCGTGCAGGTCCAAATGGTTCGTCGGCTCGTCGAGAAGCAGAATATCCGTATCCTCCAAAATGAGGCGGCCGAGGTTCACGCGCGTCTTTTCGCCGCCCGAGAGCGTGTCAAACAGGCGCTCGCGCATCTCCGGCGGGATGGAAAGGCCGTTGGCAACCTTGTTGATGGGCGTCTCGGTGTCGTAGCCGCCGAGACCCTCGAACTTGGCCGAAAGCTCGCCGTAGCGGCGCAGCGTCTCTTCGCTCTCGTCGCCGCTTGCCATCTGCTGGGAGAGGGCGTTCATCTCGTCCTCCATCCTCTGCATGCGCGAAAACGCACTCTTGAGCACGTCTTCGACCGTGTAGCCCTCGGGATACACGGGGATCTGTGAGATGAGACCGAGCCTGCGGCCCGAGGCGATGCTCACCTCGCCCGCGTCGTAGTCGAGCTCGCCCGTCAGGATGCGGAAGAGCGTCGTCTTGCCCGCGCCGTTTTTGCCGAGAAGACCCACGCGCTCGCCCGTGTCGATCTGAAAGGTGATGCCGTCCAGTATTTTCTTTTCGAGGTCAAAGGACTTGATGAGTCCCGTAACACTGATGTCGATCATGCTTTGGTCAGTTCCTCTACGATCTTCTCAAAGTGCATGGAGTGCGAGGCCTGACGAGCATCGCCGTCTCCGCCGTGAACGCCGCCTTGACGGCGCCCATCGCCTCGTCCACGCTCCTGAACCACTGCGCAGAGGGGTTCCCTTCTGTAAAGTATTTTGCCCGTGCACCGATTGCGATGACAGTGTCGATGCCGAGCTCTTTGGTGAGTTCTCCGATTTCCTTATGCGCACGCTCGGTGAGCTCTCCGAGCTCCGCCATATCGCCGATGACGGCGGTCTTTTTGCCGCCGCTCGCGCCCAATACGCGCAGCGACGCCGCCATCGACTGCGGACCCGCGTTGTAGCAGTCGTCGAGCAGGCGGCGGTTTTCAGAGAACGTGATGACGTGCATGCGTGAGCCCGCGGGCTCATAAGCCGCGACACCGCGCTCGATCTCCTCTTTGGTCTCGCCAAGGTACTCGCCGATGGCCGCGGCCATCGCCGCGGAGTAGACCATGTGCTTTCCCGGCACGGGGATGGAGAGCGCGTAACGCTCCTTTGCCGTCGTCACGACGCAGCGAATGCCGTCGATGCCAAGGTCTTCGACCTCGCTGACGCGGACATCGCAGTGCTCGGACAGGCCGCAGCGCAACGTTTTCTGCGGCAGAGAGACGGTGTTCAAAAGCTCGTCGTCGCCGTTTAAGACGGCGAGGCCGTCTTTTTTTGAGGTTTTCAAAGATCTCGCACTTGGCCTTCAGAATGTTCTCGCGCGATCCGAGGTATTCAATGTGCATGTCGCCGACGTTCGTGATGACGGCGATATCGGGCTTCACCATCTCGCCAAGATACCGGATCTGCCCCGCGCGGTCCATGCCCGTCTCGATCACCGCCGCCTGATGCGCGCGGGAGAGGCCCAGCAGCGTCTGCGGCGTGCCGATCTCGTTATTATAGTTGGCCGCGGTCTTGAGCGTGTTGAATTTCACACTCAGCACCGAGGCAATCATTTCCTTTGTCGTCGTCTTGCCGACGCTGCCCGTCACCTGCACAAAGGGAATAGAAAACTGCGCACGGTACCACGCGGCCAAGTCCTTGAGCGCAAGCAGCGTGTCAGGCACCTTGATGTAAAACTTTCCGGGCAGCAGCGCTTCCGGCACGCGGGCGCACAGACAGCCCTCCGCGCCCGCGGAAATCGCCTTTCGATATAGTCATGCCCGTCGAAGCGCTCGCCGACGAGCGGCAGGAAAACTTCGCCGCTCTTAACGGTGCGGCTGTCGGTGTTCACGCCGAGGATTTGCGCTGTCTCATCTCCCTGCAAGAGCTCACCGTGCACCGCCGCGAGCAGCTCCTTTACCGTGATGGCCTCCATTTACAGCCCTCTTTTCTGCTTCAGCGACTCTTCGACGATCTTTTCACACAGTTCCTCGTAGCCGATGCCGACCGCCGCCGCCTCCTGCGGAAGAAGGCTCGTCTTCGTCATGCCGGGCAGCGTGTTGATCTCAAGGAAGTACGGCGTGCCGTCCGGCGTGACGATAAAGTCCGCGCGGGAGTAGACGCTCAGCCCGATCAGGCGGTAGACCGTCTCGGTCGCGGTGCGCACGCGCATCTCCCAGTCCTCGGGGATGGGAGACGGGCAGATCTCCTCCGCCGCGCCGGCCTGATACTTGTTCGCATAGTCATAAAAGCCCGTCTTCGGGATAATTTCGATGGAGGGCAGTGCCTTGCCCGCGATGATACCAACCTGGATCTCGCGGCCGGAGATGTACTGTTCGAGCACGACCTGCGCGCCGAACTGTAAGCACTCTTCAAGCGCTTTTTTGAGCTCCGCGCCCGTATGCGCGATGGAGACGCCGACAGACGAGCCGTTGGCGACCGGCTTGACGACGCAAGGGAGCTTCGTTTCCGACACAAGGCGCGCGATGTCGCCTTCCGTGTAGCGCACGGTGCGCCACTGCGGCGTGATGACATATTCCGACACAAGACGCTTCGTCAGGTCCTTATCCATCGCAATGGCGCTCGATAAGTAGCCCGCGCCGGTATAGGGGATGCCGAGCAGGTCGAACGCCGCCTGCACGCGGCCATCCTCGCCGCAGGTGCCGTGCAGCGCCAGAAAGACGACGTCCGCCTTGGCGCACACATCGAGCACGCCGGGACCGAAAAGGCTCTTGCTCTGGTCCTTGCGGCTCGCGCGCACAGCGGCGAGGTCAGGCTCCGCCTCGGCGACGGAATAGTCGCCGCAGAAGCCGTCCGGTGTGTCGAAAACATCTTCGAGCTTACCGTCGTAGTCCTCAAAGCCCATGAACATATCCACCAGAATGGCCTGATGTCCGCGCGCTCTCAGCGCGCGGCAGATCTTGTTGCCGCTCGAGAGCGACACATTGCGCTCCATACTCAGGCCGCCTGCTAAAACAACGATACGCATACCGTTTTCCTCCTTATTTTTAAAAGGAACGTCGCCGTCCCCGTTTATCCATACTATACTAATCTATACTTTACCACAGCTTTTTCCCAAATACAAGCAAAAGAGAGCGGCGTGAAAACCGCTCTCTTTTGTTCGCTTTTCTCACTTTTTGCCCTTAGCCGAAAATGCCGGAGAGCAGTCCACCCTTTCCCGCGCGTCCGTCCTTGAGCGTCATCGCCGCGCTGAGGATCTCTGCCGCCTGCGCACGTGTCACGCCCGAGCGCATCTCGTCAGTGGAAAAACGCCCACTCTCGATCACGCTGACGGACTGCAAATTCGCCACCGCTTGTGCGCACCAGGCGTTGTCCGCGTCCTGCACGTCGTAGTCCGAGAGGTCCACGTCCGTCACGCGAAGCAGCCGGTTCAGCACGACCGCGGCCTCATTGAGCGTAATGGCGTCATTCGCGCGAAAGGCAACGCCCTCCGCCGTGCTGACGCCGGACACAACGCCCGCATTCAGCGCGCTCACGGCGTAGCCCTTCGCCCAGGTCGGTATGCTCGCATCGTCGCAGAAGCCAGTCATCTGCACATCCTCCGCGCTCACGTCCATTGCCGCGAGCGCCATCGCGACAAATTCACCACGTGAGAGCGTGCGCTCGGGCTCAAAGAAATAGCTGTCCCCGATCTTCGCGCCCACAAACACACCGTGCTCGGCAAGATCGACCGCCGCCGTATGCGCACGGCTGCCGCCCATATCAGCGTAGCAGACGCCGCTATTTGCCTTTTCGATTGTGATGCTCACCGTCGCGGGCAGCGAGATGTTGCCGTAGGCGTCGATCGCCGTGTAGGTGAAGCTGTCCGTCCCCAGCTTGCCGCCCGGCGTGTAGACAAAGCCGAGGCCGTCCTCCGTCAGCGCGACCATGCCCTTTTTCGGCTCCTGCGCGATGGCAAAGGTCACCTCGTCGCCCTCGTTGTCCACCGCGCGGAATTCGCCCTCATACGCGACGCCGCGGTAGACCTTGATCTCCATGTTCTCTGCCACCGGCGCGCCGTCGACAGCTTTCGCCTCCTCTTTTCCCTTGCCGAACAGCGCCGACGCACTCTGCATCGGCACGAGGGTAAGCAACAACAGCGCCATCACAAACGGCAGCGCGCGCCAGAATTCTTTTCGCTTTTCCATATTGAAATGCTCTCCTTCCAAATAAAACTTGCGGAGTTATTGTTTACCGCGCGGTGAAAAGTATGCAAAATTGCATTTCTACAGCGCAAAGCGCTGCTCCTTGTTCCCCGCGCCGCGCAGGGAGACGCGGACAAGGGGGCCATTCTCTTTCGCAAAAGAGAATGGCCCCCTTGAACCCCCAAGAGAAAGGTTCTGATCGGCAGTCTCAGGCTTGAATGGCCCTTGTGCCTCCGGAATGAGAATACCTGCGCGCGGCGTTGCCGCGTTTGGTGTTGCTATACGACTTGGCCTACTTCTACTACCCGCTGCCGCTCTGCTCATCTTGTTTTTGTGCAGCCTAATCACCTACTATCGGCAATACATATCGTCTTGGTAATGCGTACTGCGGCGAGCGAAGCAATGCCGCCTTGGCAGGCAACAACAGAATTGATAAAATCCAAAGTAGACGGAAATTGCGTAAGACCTCCGACACGCAGGCAAAGCGACAGTGAAGATAGAAGAAAGTCAAATCGTTTAGATACATCATCAAGCAGGCACCTGATTGCGCAGCGCGTGCAGTTCTTCAAGCCGCAATCTGACAATACAAAGTCTTTCTCTTGGGGTTCCAAAGGGGATATTCTCTTTTGCGAAAGAGAATATCCCCTTTGACCCGTGCAGCGCCTTTGGCGCTGCTTCCTCGCGGCACACGTGCCGCGACTCACTTTGCACCTGAGCAAAACTGCACAGAGAATTTTTCAAAAACCTATTGACTTTTTCAAAGTCAGAAGTTATACTTGAACAGCCGCTTTGAATGGGCTTAAAGTTTCGGAAGGTTTCGAGACTTTTCGAACGCCCCCGACAGCGAGTCCGTAATAAAGGAAAGTGAGGTGCACACATGCAAGCGATCATCGTTACCGGCGGTAAGCAGTACAATGTCAGCGAGGGCGACACTCTGTTCATCGAGAAGCTCCCCGTCGAGGCGGGCGACGCCGTTACCTTCGATCAGGTTCTGGCCATCGTGGACGGCGAGAACACCAAGTTCGGCACTCCCGTGGTGGAGGGCGCGAAGGTGGACGCCACTGTCGTCAAGAACGGCAAGGGCAAGAAGATCCGTATCTTCAAGTACAACCCCAAGAAGGGCTATCGCAAACGGCAGGGCCATCGTCAGCCTTACACCAAGGTTGAGATCGGCAAGATCTCCGTCTAAGGCATGACCACCGTTACATTCCTCACTGAGGGGAAGCGCATCATCGGTTTTGATGCTAAGGGCCACAGCGGTTACAGCGAAGAGGGCAGCGATATCGTCTGCGCGGCAGTCACAAGTGCGGTCCGCCTTGTGGAAAGCACCGTGAACGATGTTTTAGGCCTCGCCGCTTCCGTCAAGGTCCATGAACGCTCCGGCGCTGTGGAATTCCGGCTCCCCGGCGGTCTGTCCGCCACGAACGAGAACACCTGTCAGGCTCTTTTAACGGGTTTGATGCTGCTCTTTTCCGAGCTGCACAGCGAATATCCGGACAATATCGAAGTCATGGAGGCGTAAGCCCCCTGTTCCGATCATCTTACAGAAAGGATGGCAAATCACCATGCTGAACATCGGTCTTCAGTTTTTTGCCCACAAGAAGGGCGGCGGCTCCACGAAGAACGGCCGCGACTCCAAGGCCAAGCGCCTTGGCCCCAAGCGCGCCGACGGTCAGTTCGTTCTCGCCGGCAACATTCTTGTGCGCCAGCGCGGCACCCACATCCATCCGGGCGTCAACGTCGGTATCGGCTCTGACGATACTCTCTACGCCAAGGCGAGCGGCGTGCTCCGTTTCGAGCGTCTCGGCAAGGATCGTAAGCAGGCTTCTGTTTACCCCGCTGAGTAATTGCACAATGAAGAGCCTCGAGCGAATGCTCGGGGCTCTTTTCTTTATCTTTTTCCGCAGGAGGTCACTTTTCATGCTCAAGGCAGTTTTGATGGATATCGACGACACGCTGCTCGACTTCGGCAAATGCGCCGAGCAGGCCATGCGCATCGGCTTTGCCGAATGGGGTCTCCCCTATGACGATTCCACTTACGCGACGTTCACGCGCATCAATGACGGCCTCTGGCTCATGATCGAGCGCGGCGAGCTCACGACGCAGCAGCTTTTTGAATTCCGCTGGAACCGCATCTTCGAGGCCCTCGGCATCCAGGCCGACGGCGCCGCGTTTGAAAAGCGGTTTTTGGATCTCCTCTACGAGACGGCCATCCCAGTCGACGGCGCGGACGAGATCTGCCGCTACCTCAAGGAAAAATATATCCTCTGCGCGGCGAGCAACGCCTTCCACGACCAGCAGCTCAACCGACTTGAAATGGCGGGACTTCTCCCCTATTTTGACCATGTGTTCGTTTCAGAGTCACTCGGCTACCGCAAGCCCGAAAAGGCGTTTTTCGATGCCTGCCGCGCTTTTCTTCCCGATGTTGCCGCGGACGAGTGCATGATGATTGGCGACTCGCTGACCGCCGACATCACCGGCGGCAAAAACGCGGGCATGAAAACGATCTGGTACAACCACACGCACCGCCCCGTTCCGGAGCGCTGCGAGGCCGACCAGATCGTCGATTCGCTGCTCAAATTAAAGAACCTGCTGTAATTTAAGAGATCGCTTCCGCGCCGACGGTGTATTCCCAGCCGTTATCGCCGCGGGAGGCCGTACACTTCGTAAAGTAATACGCGCCGAGCGGCGAGCGCCACTTTTCAGCGCTGAAGCAGACCACCGGCAGCGAAAAGCTCTCCCCCTCCGCGCTTTCATCGGGCGTGATGGTGAAGAGCAGACCGTTCGTGAACGAATAGGCCGTGCTGCCGCCCTCCAGCTTTTCGCCCATGAGGTACCCCTCCTCGCGCAGCTCGTCAAACGTCATCGTCAAGCCCTGTACGCCGTGCTTCTGTGCGAACACATAGGCGACCGCCGCCTTTTCGCCCGCGGTCAGCCCGCCGGGTGCCTTGCTCAGATCGACGCTCACGACCTCCGCGCCGCCGTTGAGCCCGTCGTCCTCGTTCCACAGGTCCTCAAGCACCTGCAAGTAGAGGCCGCAGAGGTCATACTGCGCATTCTCCTCACGCGAGAGCGACACGGCCACCACCTGTGAAAACTTCGCAGGATATGTCTCCTGCACGCCGCCGGTGTACCAGACCTCGGCGCTCATGCCGCTTTCGATCTCGGAAGCGGACACACTGCCGCCATCTAAGTACAGCGTCACGCCTTCGAGCGGCAGGGCGTAGACCTCCGTCTCTCCCGCTAAAATGAGCGTACCGTTTTCACCGTCGCCCACGACGCGCAGCGTCATCGTGTCCGCGCCGGCGTACTGCGGCTCAGGATTGGACGTGTCATTTCCGTCTTCGTTATCGCGCCCGCCCTTCGTGCAGGCCAAAAGCGCCGCCGTTACGGCGACGACCATCATCAATGCAAGCAGTCTTCTCAAGGTTTCCGCTTCCTTTCCCGTTGTGTCTTTTCCTTTGACGAAAGGGAGCACAAAAAAGTTCCCAACTTTTTTCGATTTTTTCTTTTTTGTGAAACATTCCGTTTTTCTTGACGAATCGCCAAAAAACGGATACACTAATTGTTTAGGAATAACAAGAATCCAAGGAGGTGCCAACATGGCAGCATCTTTTATTGATAAGGCGCGCATCTCCGTTTCCGCGGGCAAGGGCGGCAATGGCGCGGTGGCGTTCCACCGCGAAAAGTACGTCTCCGCGGGCGGCCCCGACGGCGGCGACGGCGGCCACGGCGGCGACATCATCCTCGTGGTGGACGACAACATGTCCACGCTGATGGACTTCCGCTACAAGCGCAAATACGTGGCCGCCAACGGCATGGACGGTCAGGGCGCCCGCAAGTTCGGCAAGCAGGGCAAGGATCTCACGATCCGCGTGCCGCGCGGCACCGTCGTGCGCGACGCGGAATCGAACGAGATCATTCAAGGATATGTCCGACTCCGAGCCGTTCATCCTCTGCCGCGGCGGCAAGGGCGGCTGGGGCAACGCGCATTTCGCAACGCCGACGCGTCAGGCGCCCCGTTTTGCCAAATCGGGCCTTGAGGGCGAGGAGCACGATGTCGTGCTCGAGCTGAAGCTGCTGGCCGACGTCGGCCTCATCGGCTTCCCGAATGTCGGCAAGTCGACGCTTCTTTCCGTTGTGTCGAAGGCGCGCCCCAAGATTGCAAACTACCACTTCACCACGCTCTACCCCAACCTCGGCGTCGTGTATGTCGACGAGGGCGTGTGCTCGTCATGGCGGACATCCCCGGCATCATCGAGGGTGCGAGCGACGGCGCGGGACTCGGCCACGACTTCCTGCGCCACATCGACCGCTGCCGCCTGCTGGTGCATGTGGTGGATGTGTCGGGCAGCGAGGGGCGCGACCCCGTCGCGGACTTCGACGCCATCAACGCCGAGCTCTCGCAGTATTCCCCCGAGCTGGCGACGCGCCCGCAGATCGTGGTCGCGAACAAGACCGACATTATGGAGGACGAAGCGCTGCTCGAAAAGCTGCGCGCGCATGTCGAGCCGCTCGGCTATCCCCTCTTCGCCCTGTCCGCCGCGTCGCACACCGGCACGCGCGAGCTCGTGCTCAAGATCGCCGAAAAGCTCTCCACACTCCCGCCCGTCACGGTCTACGAGCCCGAGTACGTTCCCAAGCCCGTGAAGATCGACGCGAGCGAGCCGCTCAAGATCACCGTCGAGGACAACACCTACATTGTCGAGGGCAAGTGGCTTGAACGCCTTATGAGCAACATCAACTTCGGTGACTACGAGAGCCGGATGTTCTTTGATAAGATGCTGCGAGAAAACGGCGTTTTCCAGCAGCTTGAGGACCTTGGCATCAAGGACGGCGACATCGTCAGCATGTACGAGCTCGAATTCGAGTATCAGCACTAATTTCTTTCGGGAGATGATCTCATGTCCATCAGCCTGTGCGAGGACTGCGTTTATTACAGCTACGATGAAGAGTCCGACAGCTACTACTGTGACGAGCAACTCGATGAGGACGAGATGGCGTCGTTCCTGCGCGGCAAGCTGACCGCCTGTCCATTCTACCATCCGGGCCAAAGCGACTACTACCTCGCGGGAAAGCAATAAAAATCGCAAAAAGGGAGCACGCGCAAGCGTGCTCCTTTTTTCTGTCAGTCTCGATCAAAATGTGATGCGCATCTGGTGCCAGACAACGCCGCCGTGCACGGACTTGTCTGTCACGCCCTCGTCGACAAAGCAGAACTTCGCGTAGTAGTCGACGAGCCGCTGTTTGCAGGTCAGGACTGCACCCTTTCTCCCCTGCTTTCTCGCATCCTCAACGGCACGGTGGAGCAGTTCGCCCGCGTAGCCGTTTTTCCGGTACTCCGGCAAGGTGTTCAGACCGAAGAGCATCTGCCACGCGCCATTTTCGTCGTGCATGGATGCTTTCGCGTACATTTCGTCGGTCAGGTCGGGCTCGTCCGTCACAAAGCCGTCGAGAAACGCGATGAGCTTGTCGCCCTCGAACATCAGCCAGAAGTGGTCGCCGTAATATTTGATTCGCTCGGCGAATTCCTCTTTTGTCGCTGCCTCGGCCACGGGAAAGCACTCGGCTTCCACCGCCGCGACCGCGTCCAGATCGTTCATCGTTGCTGTTCTGATCTCCATGGTTCTGCCCTCTCTATTTAGTCCCACTTTTCACGGCTGAGCTCGCGCATGTAGCCAGCCGTAATGATACCGGTAGGCAGCGCAACGATGGCGATTCCCATGAACGACGACATCATGCTCACGATGCGGCCAATCTCGCTCGTCGGATAGATGTCGCCATAGCCGACGGTCGTCAGCGTGACGACCGCCCAGTAGATGGCGTCGAAAAACGTGTCAAAGCTGTCGGGCTCCACCTGAAACATGATGAGCGCCGACAGCGCGATATACCCGCCCGCCAGCACACACACCGCCGCGAGTGCTCGTTTCTCGCGCTTGATGACATTCAAAATAAGTTCAAAGCTGTGCGAGTAGCGCAGGAATTTGAGCGCCTTGAGCGCTTTGTTGAGGCGGAAAAGCCTAAACAGCTTGAACCCCGATGACAGCATCGTCAGCGACGGCAGGATGGACAGCAGGTCTACAATGCCGAAAAAGCTGAACGGATAGCGCAAAAACGCCCATTTCCCGCTCTTTTCGTACTTTAAGTCCGCCGTCCACCAGCGCAGCAGATAGTCCACGATGAACACCGTGACCGTCGCGCGGTCGAGCCATATAAACAGCGCATTCGTCTCCTTGAAGCACAGCGGCACGATGCTCGCCGCGATGCACACGAGCATGAAGCGGTCGTAAATGAGACTGTCGCGGTCGTCCTTGTCCGCGACCTCGATGACCTCGTAGATTTTTCTTCGCAAACTCATGCCGTCACTCCCTTGCGCCGGGCAGAAAGCGCTGCTCGACCTCTTCCGCGCTCATCTGCCCGCCGGAGAGCTCCGTGAGCGCGGCGGAAAAGTCCGCCGTCTTCTGCACGGGCAGAAGAAACGTAAGCGTCACGGCAGCGCCGTAATCGCTCGACTCGATCCTGCCCTCGTGCCCTCGATCAGCAGCTTTATGCGCTCGAACATCGGGTACGGGCATTCGAGCAGCAGCACGGAAAACGGCTGCATCCGCGCCTTGCCCGCATTGTCAAGTGCGTCCTTCGCCGCCTTGGCGTAGGCGCGCGTCAGCCCGCCCGCACCGAGCAGAATCCCGCCGAAGTAGCGCGTCACGATGCACACGACGTTTTCGACGTTTTCGCGCTGGAAGACGTTCAGCATCGGCTGGCCCGCCGTGCCCTGCGGCTCGCCGTCGTCGCCGTAGCGAACGGTGCCGTCGTGCAGGACGAAGCACCAGCAATTGTGGCGCGCGTCGTAGTATTTCTTTTTCATCTCGTCGATGCGCGCGCGGGCCTCCGCCTCGCTCTCCACAAGGAAAACGTGGCTGATGAAGCGCGAGCGCTTTCTTCAAACTCGCTCTCCGCGCTCTCGTATGGGACAAGGTACTCTGTCATGGTTTCAAGGTTCCTTTCAGCGGGTTTTCTCCCACTTTTCTTTCGTAAGAGCGTAAAATAGCGTCGGCCGCAGCGCATCGTCCACAAGCGCCGGCCTTTCACAGGTCAGCTGATAAGAAAAGCCACACTTTTCGATCACGCGCTTTGACTTTTCGTTGCCGGCATAGTGCGAACACCAGACCCGCTGTGCGCCTTTATCCTCAAAGCAGTACCTCAGCAGCTCGCGCACGGCTTCGGGGATAAGCCCCTGACCCCAGAACGGGCGGCCGATCCAATAGCCGATTTCCGGCTCACTCCCGATTTCTGGCGCTTCCGTCGGAAACACGCCGATGGAGCCGACAGGCTCGTCTGGCCGTTCCTTCAAAATGACTGCAAACGTGTCCGGCTCCGAGAGGACGGTTCGGATGATCTCGCGGGAGTTCTCCACGCTCGTATGCGCCGGCCAGCCTGCGGCGGGGCCGACAAATGGATCCCTCGCGTATCGATAGCAGCTCTCCGCGTCGCTCTCGCACCACGGACGCAGGAGAAGGCGCGTCGTTTCAAACGTCATTCCTCCCAGTCCTCCTTCGGCTCGCGGTAGCCCTCGATATAGTCCTTGACCTGGCCGATGACGCGCGGCACGCAGGTGGCCACGATGTCGATGGTCTCGCCATATTCGACGGATTCGACCTTCGCCTCGCGGTAGAGCATATCGAGAAGCCCGCCCTTGTCATAGGGCAGGTGGATCGTCACGCGGCGCGTGCCCTTGTCGAGGAGCTTGTCGATGCGCGCAAGCAGCTCATCCACGCCCTCACCGGTCTTGGCGCTGATGTTGACGCTGTCCTCCCCGTGCGGGCGGATATCGCCGAAGTAGAGGTCGGACTTGTTGTAAACGCGCAGGCAGGGAATTTGCTGCGCGCCGAGCTCTTCAATCAGCTCGTCCACGATCTGCGCCTGCTCGAGCCAGTGCGGGTCGGAAATGTCGATGACGTGCAGCAGAAGGTCGGCGTATTCGAGTTCCTCGAGCGTTGCCTTGAAGGCCTCGACGAGCTGGTGCGGCAGCTTGCGGATAAAGCCGACCGTGTCGGAGATCACGACATCCAGCGTGTCGGACACCGTGAGAAGGCGCGTCGTCGTGTCCAGCGTGTCAAACAGGCGGTTATTCGCGGGAATGCCCGCGCCGGTCAGCGCGTTCAAAAGCGTCGACTTGCCCGCGTTCGTGTAGCCGACGATGGCGACGACGGGAATTTCATTCTTGCTGCGGCGGTCGCGCTGCGTGGCGCGCACGCGGCGCACCTCTTCAAGGTCCGCCTTCAGCTTGTCGATCTTTCTGTGGATGTGGCGGCGGTCGGTCTCAAGCTGCGTTTCGCCGGGGCCCTTCGAGCCGATGGGGCCCTTGCCCGACGTGCCCGCCTGGCGCTCCAGATGCGTCCACATACCGATCAGGCGCGGCAGCAGGTATTGATACTGCGCGAGCTCGACCTGAAGCCGGCCCTCTTTTGTCTTCGCCCGCTGGGCGAAGATATCGAGAATGAGGCCGCTGCGGTCGAGCACCTGCACGCCGAATTCTTCGCACAGAACGCGCATCTGCGAGGGCGAGAGGTCATTGTCGAAGATGACCATTGTCGCCTCCTGCGACTTTACCAGCTCGCGGATCTCGTCCACCTTGCCCTCGCCGATGAATGTGTGCGGGTTCGGCGACGGCAGCGTTTGTAAAACCACGCCGACGCTGACGCCGCCCGCCGTTTCGACGAGCGCACCGAGCTCTTCAAGGCTCTCCTCGTCGGCATTCTCTTTTCGATCGAGCCGCGGCGACGAAAGGCCGACTAAAATCGCCCTGTCGCGCGGCGCGTTGTTCTCTTTCAATTCTTCCATAGATTCTCCTTATCGCGCCGAAATCGGCGCTGTACAAATCATTTTTATTATAGTGTATTTTCCGCCAAAAGAAAAGGCAAAAACGCTTTTCATTGACATTTCCGCCCCTTCATGTGAAAATAGGGTGGACGCAACCTCAGGTTGACAAAAAGAAACGCCCAGTTGGTGGTGTTTTCTCCCGTTTTCCTGCTATGCTTTTCCTGCAAAGGCGCAGTGCACGGCGTCGAACGCAGCAACATTCCACAAGGAGGAACCTTTCATGGAACTATATGAAAAGCTCTACGAGCTGCGCCGCGCGAGCGGCATGTCGCAGGAGGAGCTGGCGGAGAAGCTCGGTGTCTCGCGCCAAGCCGTCTCCAAATGGGAGAGCGGAGTTTCCCATAGTTAAAGATACCACACCAAATATAACGAATCCACGCTTATATGATACTGCATGAAAAAAGGTACTTGATAAAAGCAATGAAGCGCAATATCAAGTACCTTTTTGATTTGTTTTTTACATGGTTATTAAGAGAATTACTCTTATTCCGAAGTCCTCAATCGTTCCACCACAGTTCCTTTGTTAAAGAAGTGGAGAACGATCAGCGGAATGACCGCAGCCAGCAACAGATAAAGCACGCCGATGACCAAAGCTGGAACCAATGTAATGTGCAGAGTAAAGAACCACATAGATGGCGAGTTCAAGACATTTTTCAGCACCGTCACAGCAAGCAGCAGCGCAACCACTCCACCAATGATGTCTGCACCAGCGGCATAGTAAACGCCTTCATAAACCATCAGCCTTTGAAGCTGGCGATTTGTCATACCGATACTCTGCATAGTCGCAAACTCATGGCGACGGGTAATAATATTGGTGATGATCATATTTGTAAAGTTAATCAATCCTGCCAATGCCATGATACAGCCAATCAGACTACCTACAACCCAAACCATACTTGCAACAGAATTTAATTGTTCTTTCAGTAATTTTGTTGAGGTATAGGTAACAGAGGGGTTCTTTTCAACATAACTGCTCAGAAAGTCCTCCATTTGCGGATGCAGAGAAGCATCCATATTAAATCCATAGTTCAACAGGGTCGGGGTCGTGTAAATCTGTTTGAATACGGTGTCTGGTAAATACACAAAAGGCGCATCGCCGCCAATATGCATCGTAGCCGTAGTTGTTGTCGGCGTTTCGTCCTCAGTCCCAACGGTGCAGGCTTTTGCCAGAATTGTGCAGGTTTTGACTAACTCACCATCCCTGTAAAAAGAAATGCTATCACCGATCTGCAACTGCTCTGACAGGGATGTTGTTTTCGGGCCACCACTCAGTCGGTCTAATCGGTTTCCGATAATGACATATTCTCCGGTTAGCATTTTCTGTTTCAGTACATTAGGATCTGTTTCACCATCATAAATCATCATGTCAGACCAAAAATGTTCGGAAGCGCCATAGACATTTCCAAAGAAAAGATTTTCTGCATCCGGGGCAGTATTCAGCGCATAATTCCCGAAAGACTTGCTAATCCCATTTTCATATTCAAAAGTATTTGTGCAAGTAAGTCCCTCAAAGCCGTAATCCACAAGCACGTTACCGTCATCTACGGTGTTACGGTAAAGATACCGTTCTTCTTCCAGACCGTTCTGCTCACGGATCATATCTACTACTTGCTGTGGAAGTGCATCTTCGTGATGTCTAAAGCCCTCCTGAACATTGACTGCAATCGAATTGTAGACGGTAAAATCTGTTTTTGTTGTGCGGGTAATCCACTTTTCTTCATCCATACTCTGTGTCACGATGATAATAGAGTTGAACAGAACGATACACAAAAGCATAGAAACAACAATGAATACACAACGGCGTCTGTTACGTCCTAAGTTAGAAAATGCCATGTGAGAGAGCTTTGCTCCACTGATTCGTGTAACCGTTTTCTTTTTATAATCATCCTGCTCCGTATAACGAATTGCCTCCATGGGAGATACTTTTGATGCCTTTTTGGCCGGTTTGCGGGTACTGATAAACACTGTCAAAATCGTAAACAATGCGGCTATAACAAATAGCATAGGAGATGCCGATGCCTGCAAACTTGCCGTAGAATACTCATAACTGAAAATTCGCATTACTACCGGAAGCAACGCCCGGCCTGCAAAGAACCCGGCAATTAAACCAATGGGCAGCCCAATCAGGGTCAGCCATACCGCCTGCCGATTGACGATGCTCTTAATTTGCCGCGTAGAAGTACCAATCATCCGCAGTAAGCCATATTGCCGAACATCCTGCATAACGGAAATATCAAAAATATTATAAATCAGCAGATAGCCGCACAATACAAACATCAGCACAAATACTACGGCAAATAAGATGGACTCCGGAGAAATCATGGCTTTTCCCATCTGGTTTTCAACAGAGAGGATAAAGTTATCCGCAGACATATCCTTTGGATTGCCCCCGATGGAGTAGACAAAGTCATCCATCTGCTTCTGAATGTTCGTCTTGTCTTTCAGCACAACATCAGAAAAAGTAACCCCTGAGATTTCTCCATCCACTGCGCGGGTATTTTTCACCACATCCGGATTATCTTTTACAAACTGCTCCGAAAGAACGGCCACACTGACCATATCGTTGCTTGCTTCCCACCAGCCGGAAAGCACCATATCATAATGATAAGTTTTTCCACGCAGTTCAAATTCCAGCGGAACTTCTGCTCCGATCTCCGGCTCCACACCAAGGGCTTTCAAAGCCAGTTCGGTAGTAGCAATTTCATTCGCCTTTTCCGGCGCTGAACCATGCGTTGGCACACAGAATGTAAGTTCCTGCTGTATGCTGTCCGCATAGTTTAATTCAACAGAATGACCCACGGCGTTGCTTGCATAGCCAATCGTCCGCCGATGACCTGCCTGCTCCACAAAATCACTGTTTTTCAGTTGCTCAAACTGTTCCTCTGTCATGTACCCAAAGGTTCCATCTGCCTTACTGCCTTTCTGCATCTGCATAGAGAGCTGCATGGAGGATACCATGTTAAATGCCAGTGAAGTGATGGATGTAAACAAAAATGCTGTCAGAACGATCGCAAGAATCGCCGCCAGATTACGAACCTTATTCTTCTTGAAATATTGTTTAGACAGCCGCTTGATGGTTTTTGTATTATTATTGCCAAATAGAATGTCATTCATAGTCCCGCCCCCTTTACTGCACGATCTTGCCATCCTCGATCCGAATGATACGGTCAGCAAGCTGGGCAATCTCACTGTTATGGGTAATCATCACGAGGGTTTGGTGGAATTTCTGACTTGTGGTTTTCAAAAGCCCCAGCACATCGGCGCTGGTCTTGCTGTCCAGGTTGCCGGTGGGTTCATCAGCCAAAACAATAGCGGGTTTTGACACCAAGGCGCGGGCAATGGCTACGCGCTGCTGCTGACCGCCGGAGAGGTTATTGGGCATATTGTTCAGCTTATCCTCCAGCCCCAGCATCTGAACAACTTCTTTCATAAACTTCTTGTCTACCTTGTTTCCGTCCAGCTCCACAGGCAGCACGATGTTTTCATAGACATTTAGCACCGGCACCAGATTGTAGTTCTGGAAGATGAAGCCGATCTTTCTCCTACGGAAGATAGTAAGCTGCTCATCTTTTAATGTGGAGAGTTCACGCCCATCCACAATAACCTTGCCGGAGGTAGGCACATCCAGCCCGCCAATCATATTCAGTAGTGTAGATTTACCGCTGCCGGAGGTTCCTACGATAGCAACAAATTCGCCCTTTTCAATGGAGAGGGTCACACCATCCAAGGCTCTGGTAATGTTCGGCTTTGCACCATAATATTTTTTCAGTTCAGTCGTTTGCAAAATGCTCATAAAGAACACCATCCTTTCTTTTTGATAAATCCATTATAACGACCAAACCTCACAGAAATGTCACAGCCAGCATAATAAATTGCCCTGAAATGTCACAATCCTGTGACATTTCAAAAAAACAGGTTATTCATGGGGAAGAAAAACGGAGAATGTTGAACCTGTTCCTACTTGAGAAGTTACTTGTATATAACCGTTCTGTAAGCTAATAATTTCCCTTGCAAGATACAACCCAATGCCGATTCCCTCTATATCGTGGACATCTTCTTCCCGATAAAAGCGCCTAAAAATTGCTCCTTGCTGGTTTTCGGGAATACCTTTGCCGGTATCGGTAATGCTGACTTTCAGGTGCATTTCCCAGCTTTCAACGCAAACACGAATAGAACCGTACTCCGGCGTGTACTTAACTGCATTATCCAATATGTTAAATAAGGCTTCTGCTGTCCATTTGCGGTCATGGGAAACAACCAATGTTTCCGGGCAGTTTACTTCAACTTGTATGTGCTTTCTTTCAGCGTTCAGAAAAATACCGCCCAGCGCCATAGCAAGAGTATCATAGATAGGTTGCTGTTTCTTTTCAAGTGAGATAACGCCAGTTTCAAGTCGGGAAGTTTTTATCATAGCCTGCATTAAGAAATCCAGTTTATCAAGCTGTGTGCCACTGGCAAGTAGAAATTCCCGCTGTTTATCCGGTGGCACTTCTTGTTCTAATAAGGTGGCATTTATCATTTTTAAGTTTGCTATCGGTGTCTTTACCTGATGAGAAATATCGGAAATTAACTCCTGTAAGTCAGCTCGTTCACTGGCAACGCTGTTTTTGCTTTCCTGCATAACCTCATAAAGACGCACCAGCCGATGATTGATTTTATAAAATAGGTTTTCTTCTTCGGCAACCTGTGATACATCTATTTTTCCATTCATCATTTCGTCTAAGGTGCAGCAAAGCATTTCAGAAAACAAAGTCAGCTTTCGCCGTATCAGTATCACAAAAGCAGTAACACAAAGTAGAAAAAGCAGACCAAAAGCCATGCTACAAAATACCACAGACATTTCTTTGGTCAGGATATATAGAACCGAAAACATGACCACTGATAAAAGTAAAATGGTAGTTGCCAGTATTATGCAGACTTTATTTAAGGAGAGTTTTTTTGAAATCATTTTTGCGCTCCTCCAATCCACATATAGCCCATACCGTAAACGGTTTTGATGTAGGAATGCTGGTTCGTTTCAATTTTACTGCGGATGCGGCTGATCGTTGTGGTTAGTGCGTGTTCATCCACATAATTTTCATCTACATCCCACAGCTTTTCAAGCAATACCTGACGTGTCAGGACAGTTTGAGAATTTCTTGTCAGCACTTTTAATAAACGATATTCCAACGATGTAAGGGTAATCGGCTGTCCTGCGAGACAGGCTGATAATTCGGAAAAATTGATATACAAATTCCCGTCATCGTAGAAATCGCCGCCGGATTGTGCTGAAATGCGGTTCAGTAAAGCAGATACTTTCTTTTGGAACACGCTGATAGGAAAGGGCTTTGTTACATAATCATCTGCGCCCAATTCAAATCCTTTCAGCATATCGCTTTCCATATCATTTGCGGTTAGAAAAATCACGGCGGTATCAGGACGGCGTTCTTTTACCTCATGGCATATATCAAACCCGTTCCCATCTGGCAGATTGACATCCAAAACGATTAAATCATAATCCTGTTTTTCAAGAAATCTTATGGCAACAGCCTTTGACATAGCCCCATCCACGGAATATCCGACAGCCGACAGATTATAGCTTAATGTCTTATTCAAAAGCTGGTCATCTTCAACAACCAGTATTCGCATAGTATCACATCCTTTTTCTTTTTATAGTATCAGCAAAATGTCACAGAAACCTCACAACGAGAAAAAAATTTAATATTCTGTCAGTTCCACAATTACATTACTCTGCTGATACAGCCAGTCCGTAAATTCTTTCGGGCTGGCTGTTCCTGTTTTTACAGTCTTTTTTCTCTGTAAGGCTTCTTTCTTAAAGTCGGAAAAGGCAGCCTGTATTTTTTCCAGACGGTCAGCCGGAAAGCCTGCGGTATTTTTTGCCCGGTTTATTTTGTTGCGCCAGTTCTGGCATTCATTTTTATAAAGCAGGTCATAGTTATTTTCTCTTGCCCTCTCGTCAAATTCCCGTTTGTTCTGAAGCGCCTGTGCTTTGCGGCACTTATCGCTGCACAGCTCATACCGCTGGCTCTTTGCCAGAAAATATTTCCCGCAGACCTTGCACTGCCGGAAGCAAAGCCCCCAGTCATTCAGCCGGTTCAGATAATAGGTAATCAACGGGTAGAGGGACGCATAGGCAGACACACATTCTTCTGTGCGCCGGTTGTCCGGGAACCAGAGGTCAAGCCGGGTATCTTCTGACGGTGCGCCTTTGAAATAAAGGCTGCCAGCTTGAAAATGTTTCGGTTTTCCTGTCTCCCTGTCAAAGCTCATGGATTCGTTATGGAATACCCCGGTCAGGCTGCTCATTTTATCCATGAAGCGGTCACAGGCAGCGTTACGGTCACGGGGTTCTCTGGCAAGCAGATAGCTGTTCCAGATACGGAACGCCACATACATTTTCAAAGGGTCATTGCTAAGATATTTCCCCCAGAGAAATTCGCTTGCCGCCTGTTCCAGCTCCGGCTGTTTCCATCGGTTGGAGTGGAGGGCTTGCCGCAGTGGAGAAAGCCCGTATAAGTTCCAGTCTCTGTCCGTGTCACGCTCAAAGTTTATCAAAAAAGTTCCCAGCGGGCGTGTCATATCACAAAGCACCTCTGCGTTTTGGCTCCCGTTCAGCCGGAAGCGGATCTGCTGTTCTTCCCCAATCAAAATCCGCTCTTTCATTTTTTCTTCCTGTCCAGCGTCAGGACAAACAAAAAAATCCTCTCAAAACATGGCTCATGCCGTATAAACTGATTCTCCATCCCTATCCCCTGCCTTTGTTTATGGTAATTATATAATTCAGTTATATCCGTTACACTCATGGTATCGCAGAATCATTGTTTTGTCAAGGATAGTACGCTATGATGATTGCGGTTGGTAATTTCGTACCACACAGTACCTTGACAAGTGAATGACCGTCCAAAAGGGATATGACCGGCAGGAGAGAGTGACGCATTCGGCGCACCAATGCAGGGAAACACCGCAGGAATGGGGCAGGAAAACGGCTTTTGGGGAGAACGGCAACAGGAAGCATTTTTTTTAACCTATTTGATTTATGGGAGGAACAGAATGAACGATAAAAAGAGATTGAACAGCTACGAGGATTTACCGCTGGTTCTGGATGTGGCGGACATTCAGCGGATTATGGGAATTTCAAGAGCGAGCGCCTATGAGCTGGTACACACACCCGGCTTTCCAGCGTTCCGCAGGGGCAGACTTATCAAGGTCAGCAAAATTGCTTTCTTTGAATGGATGGCAAAAGGCTCCGAAACCGTACCGGGAAGCGACAAATAAGCGTGAGGTATCATTCCCTGACTTGCAATACTGCCGCACTTTCCAAAGGGGCATACAGAGGGAAAAAAACTTAAAAATGATACCGAGACGCTACATCAAAACAGCCTATCTGCGTACATCAGATAGAAACGGAGAAAGGAGCCGGTTATGGCAAGAATGAGTAACAAGCGGCGGTTGGAATGGTCTTTCTTCTTAAATGACCGCAGCCGTATCACTTACAACGAACTGTGCCGGAAATGCCAGCACGAATGTAAACAGAGCTTCCGGGCGGTTGTGGTTGACTGCCCGAAGTATCTTTCCAAGCGTTCCAAGAAAAAGGACAAGACTGCCGGAAACGGCAAAATCCCTTAGGAACTAAGGGCGCACTTCTATACATAGTCTAAAGACCATGTATCGTGCGTCCTGCGGAGCTTACCTCTGCCGCTGATAAAATCAGCAATCCGAGGTCTGCGTTCGCTTCGCTCCGACAAGGTGGCTACACCCCCTTGCGCCGCTAAAGCGGCTATCCCCTGTGTACCCGCCGCAAAGAGAAATCCGCTCTGCGGTTTTCCCTTTTCATCGGGTTTTATAGAAGCACTGACACACGGACTGTCTGCGGATGGTCTTTCTTTATCTTATCAGCAAAGGATGTGAGAACATGGAAAAATCTTTGGAACAGTTGAAGCAGAAATATGAAAAAAAAACCACTTTCCTGCTGGGACAGGAAAAACGGAAAATGCAGCGTTTGAAAAACCGGCAGGCGTATCTGGAAAGCGGTTCCCGGAAACAGAGGACGCACCGGCTGATTACCCGTGGGGCAGCTATTGAGAGCATTGCACCACAGACAAAGGAGCTATCCGAAGCGGAATTTTATTCCCTCATGGAAAGCATTTTTTTGAATCTGCCGCAGGCGGAGCATTTCATCCGGTCTGCCACAGAGAACCACGCCCGTATTTCCGGGCAGGAGAAAGGCGGTGACTAAGGATAGCACTTTATCATTTTTCAATCGCACAGATCAAGCGCAGCGCCGGTCAGAGCACCATTGCCAGCGCAGCCTATCGAGCCGGGGAGCGTCTTTACAGCAGCTACTATGGAGAAGTCAGCGACTACACCAAAAAGGGCGGCGTGATCGCTTCGGAAATCATGCTGCCGCCCCATGCGCCGGAAATATATCTTGACCGGGCGACCCTCTGGAATGCTGTGGAGAACTGCGAGAAACATCCAAAAGCACAGCTTGCCTATTCCTTTGATATTGCCATGCAGAATGAATTGACGCTGGAAGAAAACATGGAGCTGGCGAGGAAGTTCGTGCAGGAGCAGTTTGTGGCAAAAGGCATGATTGCCGACCTTGCTTTTCACAGCCCGGAGAAAGAGGACGGCGGCATCCCTAACCCGCATTTCCATGTGATGACAACCATGCGCCCTTTGAACCCGGATGGCACATGGGGGCAAAAACAGCGTCGGGAATATCTTCTTGATGAAGATGGAAACCGAATCCGGGATAAAAACGGCGATTATATGTTTAACGCTGTCCATACAACAGACTGGCATGAGCCGGAAACGCTGGAACACTGGCGGGAGCAGTGGGCGGCTGCCGTTAATACAAAAAATTGAGGAAAAAGGGCTGGATGTGCGTATCGACCACCGTTCCTATGTGCGGCAGGGGGGCTTGACCTGATACCTACTGTCCACGAGGGAGCTAATGTCCGGCAGATGGAAGCAAAGGGCATCCGCACCGAGAAAGGGGAACTGAACCGCTGGATTAAAGCCACCAACCGGCTTATACAGGATGTGAGGAAGAAGATCAAAGCCCTGTTTGTCTGGATGGCAGAGGTAAAAGAAGAACTTTCCAAACCCCAGACACCGAGCCTTGCCGACCTGCTGATCGCTTATTACAACCAGCGCAACGCAGGGGCATGGAGCAATAAAGCCAGAACCGGAAACTTAAAGCAGTTTGCCGAAGCCGTCAATTATCTGACGGAAAACAAGCTGCTCACATTAGAGGATTTGCAGGAGCGTCTTTCCTCTGTCAGTGAAGAATTTGAAGCATTAAGCGGCTCCATGAAAAAGAAATCTGCCAGGATAAAGGAATTGCAGGAATTGATACGGGAGGGCGAGAATTACCAGCGGCTAAAACCTATTCATACGGAATTGAACAATATCAAGTTTAAGCGAAACAGAGGGAGAAATTTGAAACATCCCACGATGCGGAGTTACGGCTGTTTTATGCCGCCCGCCGTATTCTGAAAGAAAAACTGGACGGAAAACCCATTGCCCTGAAAGCATGGAAACAGGAATACGCACAGTTAAAAACAGAGTATGCCGAACTGTCTCCGCAGCACAAGCCGCTCCGGGAGGAAGTCATACGGCTGCGGCAGGTGCAGAACGCCGTAGATACCGCACTGCGCCGGAGGGAGCAGCCACAGGAAGTACAGAGAAAGAAACACGAGATGGAATTATGATTTTGGAGGTGAGATAATTTTGTATTATTCGCAGGAACAGATAGACCGGGCAAATCAGACCAACATGGAAGATTTCTTACGGTCACAAGGAGAAACCCTCATACGCAGCGGAAAAGAATACCGTTGGAAATGTCACGACAGCCTGACGGTACGGGGAAATAAATGGTTCCGGCACAGCCAGAGCAGGGGCGGCTATCCAGTAGATTTCGTAATGGAATTTTACGGTAAGTCATTCCCGGAAGCGGTACAAATGCTGACCGGCGAAGCAGGCGCAGGCAAGCCGGACGCTTGCCCCGCCCCATCGCCTGACTTCCGGCTTCCGCTGCATAATCCCACCAATACAAAAGCGATAAAATATCTGACAGAGGAACGAAAGATTAACCGGGGCATTGTCGATACCTTTGTCGCTGCCGGAGATATTTACGAAGACACCCGCCACAATGTAGTATTTGTGGGGAGGGACAGAGGAACACAGGGAGTACCCGGTATTCCCAAATACGCCCATTGCAGGGGAACGGCAGATAAATTCCGGCAGGATGTGAGCGGTTCGGATAAAGCCTGTAATTTCAGCTATCAGGGAGACAGCGACCAGCTATTTGTCTTTGAAGCCCCGATTGATCTATTGTCTTTTATCTGCCTTTATCCCAAAGACTGGACAAAGCGCAGCTATCTTTCGCTGGGAGGCGTTGCAGGAAAAGCACTGACGCATTTTCTTTCTGAACGCCCGGACATCCGAAGGATATTTCTGTGTCTGGATAATGACAATGCCGGGAATGAGGGGTAGCAGCCGCCTTTCTGCCGAACTGCCGGAGGGACTTACCATTCTGCGTTTGCTCCCGGCGTGGAAAGACTGGAATGAGGTATTGCAACACCGGGAAGAAATACCAAACCGCAAATTTATAGCGGAAACAATCACGCTGAAAGAACCGGCAACGGAACCGCCTGTCCCTATGATACGCATGAGCGAGGTACAGGAGGTGGCGGTGGAATGGCTGTGGGAACCGTACCTACCTTTTGGAAAACTGACGATTTTGCAGGGGAATCCCGGAGAGGGCAAGACCTATTTTGCCATGCAGCTTGCAGCCGCCTGTACCAACCGCAGACCTCTCCCAAACATGGAACCGCTGAAACCATTCAATGTGATCTACCAGACCGCCGAGGACGGATTGGGCGATACGGTAAAGCCCCGGCTTTTGGAAGCAGGCGCAGACCTTGACAGGGTCATGGTTATTGACGATGGGGATAAGCCGCTGACACTTTCTGATAAAAGGATTGAGAGGGCTATCCGGGAAAATCATGCAAGGCTTCTGATAATCGACCCGGTACAGGCGTTTTTAGGGGCTGATGTGGATATGAACCGGGCAAACGAAGTACGCCCTATTTTCCGCAGGCTGGGAGAAATTGCACAGGAAACAGGCTGTGCAATTATCCTGATCGGGCATTTGAATAAAGCCGCCGGAAGTCAGAGTACCTACCGGGGCTTAGGCTCCATCGATATTACGGCAGTTGTCCGAAGCCTGCTGTTTATCGGCAAGGTCAAGAATGACCCTACCACAAGAGTATTGATACAGGAGAAAAGTTCCCTTGCCCCGCCGGGAAAGTCGCTGGCATTCTCTTTAGGGGATGGCAACGGCTTTCAATGGATTGGGGAATATGATATGACCGCCGACGAGCTGCTTGCCGGTGTGGAGCATATACAGAAACCAAAGCGGAACAGGCGGAAAAGCTGATACTTGACCTGCTGGCAGACGGAAAGCAGATGTTAAGCGCAGACATCGACAAAGCGGCAGCCCAGCGTGGCATTTCCGCCCGAACAGTCCGAACAGCAAAGCAGAGTTTAGGGAATAAGCTGGTTTCCGAGCGCAGCGGCACACAATGGCTGCTGTCCCTGAAAACTGAATGAAGTGGCAAAGAAAAAATCCAAGTGGCAGGATTTTTATAGATTGCCAGTATTGCCGCTTCGCCACTTGAACCGAATACACAACGATTTTTCATTCCGGTAGGGTTTCTCCCGCCGGATAAACTAATTTATGGAGGTAACTGCCTATGGCAAAAAACAAAAACGAGAGCAATAACAAAAACAGCGGCACCCTGCTTACCGAAAAAGACGGCACCCAGTATTTTGTCATGGGGAAAGTCCGTATCAAGGTATCGGAGCATTTCGCACAGGATGGGAAGCCGCTTGACAGTCTGCTGGGAAGATGTGATCCAGCACGCTGCCGCCGCTTCCTGAAAAAATACGGAATAACGACTGTCAATCAGCCCACGCTTATGATATACTTGTACCAGCGAGTATTGTATAAGCGTGGGTTGTTTCTTTTTTTAGAGGAGGATTTTTAACCGTGAAACAACCATACAATACAACGATTTATAACACTGCACTATATTTGAGATTGAGCCGTGACGATGAATTACAGGGGGAAAGCGGCAGTATCCAGACCCAGCGCATGATGCTTAGGCAGTATGCCGCCGAGCATGGGCTGACCGTTGTAGACGAGTACATTGACGACGGATGGAGCGGGACAAATTTCGAGCGTCCAAGTTTCCAAAGGATGATTGATGACATCGAGGACGGGAAAATCAACTGCGTTGTCACAAAGGACTTATCCCGTCTGGGAAGAAACTATATCCTGACCGGTCAGTACACGGAAATCTACTTCCCAAGCAAAGGCGTCCGCTACATTGCCATCAATCAATGATAATGTGGACACCATCAACGGAGAAAGCGAGCTTGCCCCGTTCTTAAACATCCTGAATGAAATGCACGCCCGACAGACCAGCAAAAGGTCAAGGCTGCCATGCACACAAGATTTGCCAATGGCGCACACTATGGAGCCTATGCACCGCTTGGCTATGTCAAAGACCCAGATAAGAAAGGCCATCTTCTGATTGACCCGGAAACACGGTGGATTGTAGAGAAGATTTTTGACCTTGCCGTACACGGGAGGGGAGCCGCCAGCATTACACGGATTCTGGTGGAGGAGAAAGTACCTACCCCCGGCTGGCTGAACTATGAAAGATACGGGACTTTCGCCAATATCTACGCCGGTGCGCCTCCAGAAAAAAGCCTATGCGTGGACGATAGCACAGGTCAAAAGCATTTTGAAAGAGGAAACCTACATCGGTCACAGCGTTCACAACAAGCAAAGCAACATTTCATTCAAGAACAAGAAAAAGGTGCGGAAGCCGCAGGAAGAATGGTATCGTGTGGAAAATACCCACGAAGCCATCATTTCCGAAGAAGTGTTCCAAAAAGTTCAGGAGCTGATTGCAAGCAGACGCAGACGACAGAAGAATGGCACAACGCAGATATTTTCCGGGCTGGTAAAATGTGCGGACTGCGGATGGTCATTGGCTTATGGTGTAAACAGCCAGAACAAAAATCCCTATGCACACTACCATTGCAGTAAGTACGGACAGGGATTACGCCAGTGTTCCATGCACTATATTCGCTATGATGTACTGTATGCCTATGTGCTTGCAAGACTGCAATACTGGTCTATGATGGTACAGAAAGACGAGGACAAGCTGCTGAAACGACTGCTCAATGCCAGCGACAGGGAAAAAGAAACTCTGCGAAGAAAAAAAAGCAGGCTGCGGAGCTGAAAAAGGCAGAGAAGCGTAAAGCCGAGGTTGACGGGCTGTTTGCTAAAATGTATGAGGACTGGTCTGCCGGACACATCACCGAGTATAACTTCTCAATATGCTGTCCGAGAAGTACCAGAACGAGCAAAAAGAAGCTTGAAACAAAAATAAGGCAGCTTCACGAAACGATGGAAGCCGCCGTACAGACCGCAGCGGACGCTGAAAAGTGGATTGCCCTGATGAAACAGTATGTCAACCCTGTGGAGCTGACCGCCGAACTTCTGAACACTCTAATTGAAAAAATAACCGTCCACGAAGCTGTCAAGGGCGAGGACGGAAGCCGTGAGCAGGAAGTAGAAATCTACTACCGCTTCATCGGCAAAATAGACTGACCTTTCTTTTTTACCTAACAATATCTTTAATTAAGGGAAACGGGCGCATCACTCCCCGATATAGGTAAAGCGGGGCTGGGTAACGCCGCCCCGGGTCACGGTCTCCAGCCACATGGCGGCGGGGCGTACCCACAGCCCGCCCTCGCCGTACAGGGCGCGGTACACCACCATTTCCTCCTCGGTCTCGCTGTGACGTGCCACGCCCAGCACCTGATACTCGTTGCCTTTAAAGTGGCGGTAGCGCCCGGGGCGCACCGGATATTGCAGTTCCTTCATAGCCGTTCCTTTCTTTTCTGCAAAAAGGGCTGCTGCGCCGGGCGGGTGCAGCAGCCCACAAACCTTATTTTATAAATATTACAGCGTGCTGTCCGTTCCATCGCCGGGGGTCTGCTCGGCAGAGTACAGCAGCATCAGGTGGTTGGCCGAGACTTCCAGCTGGCTCTTGGCCTGCCGCAGGGCAGCTTCCTCGGTCTCGTTCATCTTTTCGGGTTTATCCTTGCGCAGGCAGCGGCGCAGGTTGGCAAGGTCGGCCTTCACGCGAGCCTTTTCGTCCTTGTCCAGCTCTTTTTTGCACTTGGAAAGCGCTTCATCCACCTTATAAGCCAGCACCTCGGCCTGATTGTGCAGCTCCAGGCGCTCCTTGCGGCGGCTGTCCTCGGCCTCGTAGGCGGCGGCGTCTGCCATGGCGCGCTGGATCTCGTTTTCGGAAAGGTTGGTGCTGCCGGTAATGGTGATGTTCTGTTCCCGCCCGGTGGCAAGGTCTTTCGCCGATACCTTCACCACGCCGTTCACATCGATATCAAAGGTGACCTCGATCTGGGGCTTAGACGAAAAGCTTGCCCGGATGCCGTTCAGCTTGAATTTGCCCAAAGACTTGTTGTCCCGCGCAAAGTGGCGCTCACCCTGCAAAACGTTGATCTCCACGCTGGTCTGCATAGGACGGGCGGTGGTAAAGATCTGGCTCTTGCGGGTGGGGATCATGCTGTTGCGGGTGATCAGCGGGGTGGCCACGCCGCCCAGCGTCTCGATGGACAAAGTCAGCGGGGTCACATCCATCAGCACCAGCCCCTGCGCTGCCGCGCCGGTAGCACCCGCCAGCTTGCCGCCGCCCTGCAGCAGTGCGCCCTGCACCGCTGCGCCCATGGCGACGCACTCGTCCGGGTTCAGGCTGTGGCTGGGCTCCTTGCCCAGCAGCTCCCGCACCTGCCGCTCCACGGCGGGCATCCGGGTGCTGCCGCCCACCAGCAGCACCTTGCCCAGCTGGCTGGCAGAGATGCCGGCATCCCGTAAAGCGTTCTGCACCGGGGTCACGGTGCGGGACAGCAGATCTCCGGTCATCATCTCGAACTGCGGGCGGGACAAAGCGATATCCAAGTGATGCGGCCCGTCCTTGCCCACCGCGATAAAGGGCAGGTTCAGCTGAGCAGAGGGCGCACTGGAAAGCTCCTTCTTGGCCTTTTCCGCCTCCTCCTTCAGCCGTCCCATGGCGGCGGGGTCGCGGGTCAGGTCGATGCGGTCAGACTTTTTGAACTCTGCCACCGCGTACTCCACGATGCGCTGGTCAAAGTCATCGCCGCCCAGATGGGTGTCGCCGCCGGTGGCAAGCACCGTAAAGGTGCCGTCCTCGATCTCAATGATGGACACGTCAAAGGTGCCGCCGCCAAGGTCGTAGACAAGGATCTTCTGGGCGGCTTCGTTGTCCAGACCGTAGGCCACAGCGGCGGCGGTGGGCTCGTTGATGATGCGCAGCACGTTCAGCCCCGCAATGCGGCCTGCATCCTGCGTGGCTTTGCGCTGGCTGTCATCAAAATAGGCGGGCACGGTGATAACGGCTTCGGTGACCGGCTCGCCCAGATAGCTCTCGGCGTCCCTGCGGATCTTGGCAAGGATCATGGCGCTGATCTCCTGCGGGGCAAGATCCTTGCCGTCAATGTGCGCCCGGTAGTCCGAGCCCATGTACCGCTTGATGCTGGAGATCGTGCGCCCGGAGTTTGTGGCGATCTGGCGCTTTGCCGCGCCGCCCACCAGCCGCTCACCGTCCTTGGTAAATGCCACCACGCTGGGGGTGGTACGCTCGCCCTCTGCATTGGTGATAACCACGGGCTTGCCGCCCTCCACTACCGCCACACAGGAATTGGTCGTACCCAGATCAATGCCGATCACTTTGCTCATACTGTTTCCTCTGTTTCTTGTCCGCCGTGTCTGCGGGCTGATTTTTCTCCAGTCTATCTTACCGGACGGCTGTGACCATTTTTTAGTCCAATTGTAAAGATTCTATGTTATATGCTGCCGGAGCCGTAGGCGGCTCGTGGGTCAGCGCATAGAGCAGCTGCTCGGTCTCCTGCAGCCAGCGGTCGGCGTCCGGCTCGTGCTCCCGCTGCAAAATGGTAAACGCCTGCTTTGCCTCTGCCGCCTGCGCCAGCGCCTTTTTGCGGGAGGTGTAGCGGGTCTCGTACTGCGCCAGCCGCAGGCAGACCCGGGGCGTATACTCGATATCCGGCATCGCTGCCGCGTTCTGCCGCGCCCGGCGGTACCACAGCAGTGCCTTGCCGTTGTCGCCCCGGGCGGCGCAGTCATCGCCAAGGTTCAAAAGGGCGATGGGCTCTCCGCTTTCGGCTGCGGCCTTCCACAGCTTGCGCGCCTGCGCAGCGCTTTTGGGTACGCCGCGCCCCTGATACAGGCACTCGCCCAGCAGCGAGAGCCCGGCAGAACTGCCCTGCTCGGCGGCTTTCTGGTAGCACTCTGCCGCTGCCGCCCAGTGTCCGGCGCGGGCAGCTTCTTTCCCGGCTTCGGCCTCCTCTGCGCCGGGGCCCTCCGGGGTGTGGCCTGCGTGCAGCAGACCGTTGAGCAGCGCACCGTCCAGCGAGGCGGAATTGCTCCACGGGTCCAGCACCACACCGTCGATGCCCGGGGTGTCCAGCGCCAGCTGCATGGCCTGCTCCAAGGTGCGGTCAGCCATGGGGCGGCTGCCGGTGCTGCGGTCCGCACCGGCCGCTGCCACCGAGGTGAACAGCGGCAGCCAGCAGCGTCCCTTATCGTTGCGCAGCGTCCACAAGGCAAGGCCGTCGGCCTTTTCCGCCGGGATGGGATGCTCCATCCACGGGGCGGGCGCACCCTGCGCCGAAAGCGCCGTCTGCAGCGGCACCAGCACATGGGTTTCCAGCTCCAGCGCGTAATTCAAAGCGCTCATCAGGGTCCAGAAGCTCTCCTCGTTCTGCCCCTTGTACAGCCCCTGCACCGCCTGCTCGATGGCCGGGCAGCCGGTGCCGCGCGGGCTGTACACCAGGCCGGAGCGTTCTGCCGATGCTTGCGGGTGCCCACCGGGCGCAGCCGGATGCCGCCGTCTTGTCTTTTTTGCCATCTGCTCACCATTCTTCCAGTTTCTAGTCAGTTTTTTTAGTATAGCAGGAAATGGCTTTGGGTACAACGCCTATCTGTATGTATCCATTTTTCCCTGCTCAAAAAAAAAGCGGGGTGCCAGATCAGCTTCTTCTGGCACCCCGTTAAAAATACATTTTTCCTGAAACGCCTTATTCCGCGTCCAGATCTTCTTCGGTCTCAGCAGCAATATAGATTGGTCTGTGCTTTGTTTCAAGATATGTTTTGGCAAGGTACTCGCCCGCAATGCCCGTACACAGCAACTGCACACCACTGCACAAAAGGATGATGCAGACAAGGCTCGGCCAGCCGGAAGTAGGGTCGCCGAACATCAGTGCACGCACCACCACGATTATGATGCCTACAAACGCCAATACGCAAAAGGCAAGGCCAAGGCCCGCCGCCATCAGCAGCGGAGCTGTGGAAAAGCCCACAATGCCTTCGATCGAATATTTGAGCAGACCCCAGAAGTTCCACTTTGTTGTGCCCGCCACGCGCTCTACGTTTTTTGTAGTCGATCCACTTTGTTTTAAAGCCGACCCAGCTGAAAATGCCCTTGCTGAAGCGGTTATATTCCGCCATGCTCAGCACGGCATCGGTCATTTTGCGGCTCATCAGGCGGAAGTCTCTTGCTCCATCCACGATCTCTGTATCCGAGAGTTTATTGATGATCTGATAAAACTTTTTGGCAAACCAGCTGCGAACGGGCGGTTCACCCTCGCGTGTCGTGCGGCGGGTGGCCGCGCAGTCATATTCGCCGGAGAGCAGCAGCTCCAGCATTTCCGGCAGCAGTGAGGGCGGGTCCTGCAGATCCGCATCCATCGTTGCTACATAATCGCCCTTTGCCGCTTTTAATCCGGCATAAATGCCTGCTTCCTTGCCAAAGTTCCGGCTGAAGGAGATGTACCGCACACGGACATCTTTCCGGTGCAATTCCCGCGCGATCTGCAGTGTGCGGTCTTTTTGAGCCGTCATCCACAAAGATGAACTCAAAATCTGCTCCGTGGGATATTCCCATCTGCTGTGCGATCTTGCTGGCCTCTTTATAAAAAATGGGAAGTGATTCTTCCTCATTGTAGCACGGAACGACCAAACTTATCAGCATTCCTGTTTCCCCTTTTGTGCAATATTTAAAATCATTGTAGCATACCCCCACCCTGGTTTCAACCGTTTTCGGCATTTTGCCCGGCGGTTTTCAGCACACTTTTTGCAATAAAAAAACATTTTCTATGGCTTTTTAAGTTTTTGTACGCTATAATAAGTAGGATTTCATAAACCTTATAATGCAAGAAAGCAAGAAAAAAGAAGGAGTATCGCCTTGAGCACAAGATGCTAGGCTATCTGAAGGACTACAAGCGCGAGCGTGCTTGCGCCCCTTTTCAAGATGCTGGAAGCCACCTTTGACCTGTTTGTGCCACTGGTCATGGCGGATATCGTCAATGTGGGCATTGCAGCACATGACCTGCATTATATTCTTGTGCGGTGCGGCATTTTGCTGCTGCTGGCTTTCATCGGCCTTACCTGCAGCCTGACCGCGCAGTATTTTTCCGCCAAGGCGGCGGTGGGCTACTCCACCGCGCTGCGGCACGCCCTGTTTGCCCATATCCAGAGCCTGAGCTTTTCAGAGATGGATACACTGGGCACCAGCACCCTCATTACCCGCATGACCAGCGATGTCAATCAGGTGCAAAGCGGGCTCAACCTGTTTTTGCGCCTGTTCCTGCGCAGCCCCTTTGTGGTGCTGGGCGCCATGGTCATGGCCTTTACGGTCAACGCCCGGGCGGCAATGATCTTTGTCGTCACCATCCCGCTGCTCAGCGTGGTGGTGTTCGGCGTGATGGTGGTCACCCGGCCGCTGTATAAGACCGTGCAGACCCGGCTGGACCGGGTGCTGGGCCTGACCCGCGAGAACCTGACCGGCGTGCGCGTGGTGCGCGCCTTTGATAAGGAGCAGAGCGAGATCGACCGCTTTGAGGACGCCAACGCCCTGCTGACCGGGATGCAGCTGCACGTCGGCCATCTTTCGGCGCTGATGAATCCGCTGACCTATGTGCTCATCAACCTTGCCATCGTGGCGCTGCTGTATGTGGGCAGCATCGAGATCAACGTGGGCGGCATGGCCTCCGGTGATGTGATTGCGCTGGTAAACTACATGAACCAGATCCTTGTGGAGCTGGTAAAGCTTGCCAACCTCATCGTACAGATCAGCAAGGCGCTGGCCTGCGCAGGCCGTGTGCAGGCGGTGCTGGATACAAAGCCCGGCATGACCTTCCCGGCAAAGCTTCTGGGCGAAGTGCCCGCCGACAAGACCGGCGATGCCGTGCGCTTTGACCATGTAGGTCTGACCTACGCCGGGGCAGGCGCACCCAGCCTGACCGATATCAGCTTTACCGCGAAAAAAGGCCAGACCATCGGCGTCATCGGCGGCACCGGCAGCGGCAAATCCAGCCTTGTAAACCTCATCCCGCGCTTTTACGATGCCACCGAGGGCAGCGTGGAGATCTTTGGCCGTCCTGTGGCCAGCTACCCCCGGGACGCTTTGCGCGGCAGGGTTGCGGTGGTCATGCAGAAGGCGCAGCTCTTCGGCGGCACCATCCGCTCCAATCTGCTGTGGGGCAACAAGGATGCCACCGACGCCGACCTGTGGGCGGCGCTGGAAACGGCACAGGCCGCAGACTTTGTGCGTGCAAAGCCCCTTGGGCTGGACGAGCCGGTGGAGCAGGGCGGACGCAACCTTTCCGGCGGACAGAAGCAGCGGCTCACCATCGCCCGTGCGCTGGTGGGCAAGCCGGACATTTTGATTTTGGATGACAGCGCGCCAGTGCGCTGGACTACGCCACCGACGCCGCCCTGCGCAAGGCACTGGCGGCGCTGCCCGGGGCACTGACCGTGTTCATCGTCAGCCAGCGTGCCGCCAGTTTGCAGCACGCCGACCAGATTCTGGTGCTGGATGACGGCCATCTGGTGGGCATCGGCACCCACAGCGCCCTGCGCAGCAGCTGCCCGGTGTACGAGGAGATCTACGAGAGCCAGTTCAAAAAAGGGGAGGCAGAAGCATGAGTGCAAAAGCAAAAAACAAGCTGACCCCGCAGCAGCGCAAGGCCACCCTGAACCGGGTGCTGCACAAAATACGTCCGTACAGCGCCTTTGTGGTGTGCAGCCTGCTGGTGGCGGCGGTCAGCGTAGCCGCTCAGCTGTATATCCCCATCCTGTGCGGCGACGCCATTGATAAGATGCTGGGCAAGGGCAATGTAGACCTTGCCGGGGTGCTGCGCATTGCAGTAAGCATTCTGGTGGTGGCAGCCGTAGCCGCCCTTGCGCAGTGGCTTTTGAGCGTGTGCAACAACCGCATCACCTTCTCGGTCAGCCGTGATCTGCGCAACGAGGCGCTGCGCAAAATTCAGACCCTGCCGCTGTCCTATCTGGACAGCCACCCCTCCGGCGATATCGTCAGCCGCATGGTGGCGGATGTGGACACCTTTGCGGACGGCCTGCTGATGGGCTTTACCCAGCTGTTCTCCGGCATCCTGACCATTTTGGGCACCCTGCTGTTCATGCTGCGGGAGAATGTGCCCATCACGCTGGTGGTAGTGTGCATTACCCCGCTGAGCCTTGTGGTGGCGGGCTTTCTGGCAAAGCGCAGCTACGGCTACTTCCAGAGCCAGAGCACCGTCCGCGGCAAGCAGACCGCGCTGGTCAACGAGATGATCGAAGGCCAAAAGGTGGTGCAGGCCTTTGGCCACGAAGCCGAAAGCCTTGCCGCCTTTGACGAAGTGAACGGACAATTACAGGACGTGAGCCTGAAGGCCATCTTCTTCTCCAGCCTGACCAACCCCGCCACCCGCTTTGTGAACAACATCGTGTACGCAGGCGTGGGTCTTGTGGGTGCGCTGTACGCCGTGCGCGGCGGCATCACCATCGGTCAGCTGAGCGTCTTTTTAAGCTACGCCAACCAGTACACGAAGCCCTTCAACGAGATCTCGGGCGTGGTCACCGAGCTGCAAAACGCACTGGCCTGCGCCGCCCGGGTGTTTGAACTGCTGGACGCCGAGGATCAGGTGCCGGAGGCTGAAAACGCCGCCGCGTTGCAGCCGGACGGCCATGTGCAGCTGCAGGATGTTTCTTTCCGCTACCTGCCCGACCGCCCGCTCATCGAGGGGCTCTCGCTGGACGTGCAGCCCGGCCAGCGCATTGCCATCGTCGGCCCGACGGGCTGCGGCAAGACGACGCTCATCAATCTGCTCATGCGTTTCTATGATGTGAACAGCGGCAGCATCAAGGTGTCCGGCACCGATATCCGGGATGTGACCCGCGCCTCCCTGCGCGGCAGCTACGGCATGGTGCTGCAGGACACCTGGCTGCGTGCCGGCACGGTGCGGGAGAACATTGCCTACGGCAAGCCGGACGCCACCATGGACGAGGTGATTGCCGCCGCCAAGGCTGCCCACGCCCACAGCTTTATCCGCCGCCTGCCCGATGGCTACGACACTGTCATTGCAGAGGACGGCGGCAATATCAGTCAGGGACAAAAGCAGCTGCTCTGCATCGCCCGCGTGATGCTCTGCCTGCCGCCCATGTTGATCTTGGACGAAGCCACATCCTCCATTGATACCCGCACCGAGGTGCGCATCCAGAAGGCCTTTGCCCGCATGATGCAGGGCCGTACCAGCTTTATTGTGGCGCACCGCCTTTCCACCATCCGCGAGGCGGACGTGATCCTTGTGATGAAGGACGGCCACATTGTGGAGCAGGGCAGCCACGACCAGCTGCTGGCGCAGGGCGGCTTCTACGCCAACCCTGTCGCTGTGCACACCGGTGCTGGCGGAAGGGATTGCAGCCCTGCCCGCTGCAGAAACGGGCGGCATCCCCATTGACCCGGCCCACTTCCCGGATGATCATTTCATCGCCTATGTGGAGCTCAGATGCGACAAGGACGGCGACGGCACCCCCTCAGTCAGGCTGAGCTGGATGGCGTGACCGAGCTCTACGTCGCTTATGCTAATATCAAAGACCTGACCGGCATTGAACTTTTCCCGTATCTGGAAAAGCTGGACTGTAAAAACAATAATCTCACCCGTTTGGATGTGAGCAAAAACACTAAGCTGACCAAGCTGTACTGCGAGTTCAACCAGCTCACTAGTCTTGATCTGAGCAAGAACACCGCGCTGACCGAGCTGAATTGCCAAGTCAACCAGCTCACCAGCCTTGACCTGAGTAAGAACACTGCGCTGACCAAGCTGGACTGTGCCCCTCAACCCGCTCACCAGTCTGGATGTAAGCAACAATACTGCACTGACCTATCTGGACTGCAACTACAAACGCACTGACCTTGGACTCAACTACAACCAGCTCACCAGCCTTGACCTGAGCAAGAACACTGCGCTGACCAAGCTGGGTTGCCACGACAACCAGCTCACCAGTCTTGATCTGAGCAAGAATACAGAGCTGGACACGCTGGACTGCTCCGGCAACAAGCGCAGCCTTGAGCTGTCCGACTCCGGACGGTTTGATCTGTCCGCGCTGAAGGGCTTTGACGTTTCCAAAGCCTCCGGCTGGTCTGAGGGTGCCGCTGTGGATGGGAATATCCTGACCGTGCCGTACGGCGTGACCGAGATCTCCTATCAATATGATCTGGGCAACGGAAAGAGCGGGACGTTCACCCTTACCTTCGACGCGGTGAAGGAACCCGACCTTCCCGACGACTCGAGTGCCCCCGCAGACACCGGCAGCACCGCAGGCGGCGCCATTGCCGCTGTGGCCGTGGGCGGCGCGGCCGTGTGGGGCGGCTATGAGCTCGTCACCCGCGTGATGCTGCACAGCCTGCTGCCCGAGGGCGCAGCCATCCCGGCCAGCCGCGGCCAGCTGGCCTTGCTGGTGTGGAACACCGCAGGCCGTCCCGAACCCGTGAACGCCCCTGCTTTTGCGGATGTGACCGACCCGGACACCGCCAGAGCGGCCCAGTGGTGCGTGGAGCAGGGCCTGCTGACCCTGAAGAAGGACGGCAGCTTTGACCCGGACGGCTGGACACCCAAGTTCCGTGTGATTCAGGTGTGGAACAAGGCATTTCCCAAGCAGTAACCTGACGGCAAAAGGCCGGCGCAAACTCCTTCAGTCTCGCATTCGCTCGACAGCTCCCTCAGTGAGGGAGCCTCTGGCGAAGAGATAAGGCTTTATGCCATGCCAAAGTCTCCCTCACAGAGGGAGGTGGCACGGCGTAAGCCGTGACGGAAGGAGTTACGTCGGCCTTTCTTTGCTGCTTTTATTTCTTTCACCCGATCTGCTGCACCACCGGTTCTTCCGGCGGCGGGTGAGGGTAGAGTGCTCCACGATGAACTGCTCTGCCCTCTCCCGAGCCAGACGCTGGCGCACCTTGCGTGCATCGTTGGCCGGGAAGGTACGCTCACCGTCCAGCTTCGCGTCCCAGTGCGCAAGAGCAGCGTTCACCTCGGCTTCGGTGGGCTGTAAGCCCTCCCGCTCGGCCACCAGCAAAAGCCCCAGCCAGCTGCGCAGCTTGCGCTCTGCCTGCTGGTGCAGCCACTGCCGGAACTGCTCCACCGTCTGCCCGCGCACGGCCAAGAACTGGTCAAAGTTGATACCGTTTGCCTGCAAGCTCAGATTGAACTGCCGCTGCTCGGCAAAGTAGTTGCCCGCTTCCAGCCGCTTTGGCACCGGGCCGGTCACCTCATCGCCCAGCTGCCAGACCAGCTCCTTTTCAGCCCGGTCCTTGGCCTGTGCGCAGCGCTTTGCGTAGAGCTCCCGGGTCACCCGGTCGCGCAGCGCGGCCTTGCCTGCGGCATCGGCGGCGCGTTCTTCATCGCCGTAGTTGCGGTTGATCTCCAGTTCAATGGTCAACCGGCGCAGCGGGTGGGGCTCGATAGGCTGCACAAAGCCGGTGTCCTGTCCCAGCTCCAGCGGTGGCAGGGTGTAGAACTGTGCTCCCGCCCGGAAGCCCTCGGCCTTGTTGACCGCCAGCAGCTCAAAATCTGGGTCGGTCACCGGTACAACATGCTCCTGCACCAGCTGCTCAGTACAGAGGCGTCAAAGCCCTCAAGAATGGTGCGGTTTACTGCTGCAGTCAGCAGTTCGTCCTCGTCCTGCGGTGCGTCCGGCCCCGCCTGCACCTGTGCAATGGCTGCCGCCAGTTCCTCGGCACCGGCTGTGAATACCAACCGGCAGTCCCCCGGCTCAGCCATGCCGAAATGTTCCAGTTTCATCTTCTTTCCCCTTTCAGCGGGCAATGCCCACGGTCAGCACCAGCAGGCCACACCTATGCACGGTATACAACACCTCGGCTCCCAGCGTGGCCCGGTCGCCTTCCACGTACATCTTCTCCGGGTCTTCGGGGTCATAATATAAGGTGACGGTATCCCCCACCGCAAAGCTCTTGCCCCGCGCAGGCTTCGGGTAGTGCAGCCGGTGGCTGCCGCCTGCGGTGGTAAACTCCAGCACATAGGCAGTACCGTCCCGGCTCTGCACCGTGCCCTCCACCGTGGCCGTGACCTTCTGCCCCTGCGTGCACAGCCTGCGCCGTGCCAACACACTGCGCAGAGCCATAAAGAACATGATGCCTGCTCCCAGCAGGAAAAAATGATAACATTGAACATTCTGTTTTCCCTCCTTTTCTCGGCAGCCGCTTTCCCGCTCCGGGGCGCACCGGGCCGACACCGCGCCACTGCCGGTATGGCAGGACGCAGCGGTGTGCTGCGGTGTGCAAAAGCAGCTTCTTAGTCTGCGCATACAGGAGCACCCAGCGCGTCCTGTTTATTGTATCACACTTTGGCGAAAAATTTCGCCCTGCAGCCGCCATTCAGAATGCATCAATT
>VOFJ01000928.1_pt1 | contig 81227 bp, 84 predicted proteins | sample 5384081 | NCBI WGS metagenome assembly VOFJ01 (sample SAMN12384729, study PRJNA508395) | human gut metagenome | isolation source: healthy gut I | host: Homo sapiens | reverse complement strand
CAATTGTACTTCGTTCAGTTACGTGACCCCTTTAGCGTGCGTATGCTTATCCAGCGGCTGGTCTTAACATATCGGACTTGGAGGACAGCTTTTATACAACGTGGAATCAAGCCTTTTGGGCGATTGGAAACAGTAAAGTACCGCTTATTTTTCTGATCATTTCTGTGTTGAAACATTATATTTGGATTTTGTGTTTATTCTTGGTGTTTCATATGGATGTGGTCGGAGCAGCTGCAGCGACGATTCTGGCCCAAAGCCTTTCCGGGGTCGGCTGTCTGATCTACAGCTTTCCGGGAAATATCCGCAACTGCGTGTCAGAAAAGAAGATTTTTAAAATATCGATTTTGCTTTTTGCGGATCATCTCCGAGTAGGGCTGCCGCTTTCGATTCAGGACTCCATTACGGGCGTCGGAATGATGGTATTTCAGAGTGCGCTAAACGGGATGGGTGCAGATGCGGTACGGCATACACCACATGTAATAAGTTGGAAACCTTTGTCGTGATGCCGATATTCGATCGCAGTTGCCATGGTAACGTTTACAGCACAAATTTTTGGTGCGAAGCAATATCAGAGAATTCGAAAAGGAATGAAGGTTTCCCTTTTGAGCTGTCTCTTTTTTCAGTGTTGTGGTAGGCGGATTGATCATTGTGTTCTGTAAGCCGCTCGTTTCGATTTTCGTTGGAAGCGGTGCAGCAGAGGTGATCCGGCTGTCCAGAATTTACAACAGTATTGAAGCCAGCTGCTTATGGTGTGCGGCACTGTTGTTCACCTACCGCGGTGCGAGGAACCGGAAATACGAAGATCCCGATGGGGCGGATTTTTGGGCTTCTCATGCGTGTGTTTTTGCAGCACTTTGCTTAAGCCGTATCTGGGGCTTTCCAGGGACTGGCAATGGCCTATCCGCTGGCGTGGATATTTGCGGCACTGTTAAACATGTGGTATTATCAAGCTGAACAAGCGTAGGTGCTTTAAGTGTACCAGAACTTCAATATGAAGAAGAATATGTTCCATGAGATAGGAGGACGAGTTGCTCGTCCTCCCCGCTCAAAATCGGCTTTGCGGAAGTGATGGCGGAGAACAGATGCCGGCAGAGGTCATCCCAGCACGATTACTCGTACTGAGTGTCAGGCCGCAAATTCATGCGCCGATAGATGAAGACCGAACTGTCTCACGCGACGTTCTGAACCAGCTCGCGTGCCACTTTAATGGGCGAACAGCCCAACCCTTAGGACCTTCTCCAGCCCCAGGATGTGACGAGCCGACATCGAGGTGCCAAACCACTCCGTCGATATGAGCTCTTGGGAGGGATCAGCCTGTTATCCCCGGGTACCTTTTTATCCTTTGAGCGATGTCCCTTCCATGCGGAAACACCGGATCACTATGCTCTAGTTTCCTACCTGATCGACTTGTTAGTCTCCCCAGTCAAGCGCCCTTATGCCATTACACTCTGAGACCGGTTACCAATCGGTCTGAGGGCACCTTTAGAAGCCTCCGTTACACTTTTGGAGGCGACCACCCCAGTCAAACTACCCACCAATCAGTGTCCTCGTATCACGAGTTAGAACTCAAACAAATGAAGGGTCGTATTTCAACAGCGGCTCCACAAACACTGGCGTGCCTGCTTCAAAGCCTCCGACCTATCCTACACATCACGTGCCCAAATTCAATGATAAGCTATAGTAAAGGTTCACGGGGTCTTTTCGTCCCATCGCGGGTAATCGGCATCTTCACCGATACTACAATTTCACTGAGCTCACGGTTGAGACAGTGTCCAGATCATTACACCATTCGTGCAGGTCGGAACTTACCCGACAAGGAATTTCGCTACCTTAGGACCGTTATAGTTACGGCCGCCGTTTACTGGGGCTTCAATTCAATGCTTCTCTTGCGATGACATCTCCTCTTAAACCTTCCAGCACCGGGCAGGTGTCAGGCTGTATACAGCGTCTTTCGACTTCGCACAGCCCTGTGTTTTTGTTAAACAGTTGCCTGGACCGATTCTCTGCGCCCTCCCGCTAACGGGTAGGGACCCTTTTTCCCGAAGTTACAGGGTTAATTTGCCTAGTTCCTTAACCGTGAATCACTCAAGCGCCTTAGTATATTCAACCCGACTACGTGTGTCCGTTTGCGGTACGGGTACCCTGAAGGTTATGTTTAGCGGATTTTCTTGGCAGTATGATTACATGCACTGTTGGATTGTCCGGAAGGACGCTCCATACTATCAGGTTCGAATCTTGTGGTGGATTTGCCTGCCACAATCAACTTCTACACCCTTTAACCAGCTATTCCGTCAGCTGGCGGCATTGTCACGACTGCGTCTCCACGTCACCCCAAAGGGTAGTACCGGAATATTAACCGGTTCTGCCATCGGCCTCGCCGTTCGGCTGAGCCTTAGGACCCGACTGACCCTGATCCGATTAGCGTTGATCAGGAAACCTGAGTCTTGCGGCGAGGGGTTTCTCACCCCTTTATCGTTACTTATACCTACAATTGCTTTTCCACACGCTCCAGCAGGGCTCACGCCCCACCTTCGACGCAGAGTGGAATGCTCCCCTACCGATCATTATATGATCCCACTGCTTCGGTAAACAGCTTGATACCCGATTATTATCCACGCCAAACTCCTCGACTAGTGAGCTGTTACGCACTCTTTAAATGAATGGCTGCTTCCAAGCCAACATCCTAGCTGTCTTAGCAATCTGACTTCGTTAGTTTAACTTAGCTGTTATTTCGGGCCCTTAGCAGGTGGTCTGGATTCTTCTCCTCTCGGGCACGGACCTTAGCACCCATGCCCTCACTCCTGACCTCAAACTAATGCGCATTCGGAGTTTATCAAGACTTGATAGGCGGTGAAGCCCTCGCATCTTATCAGTCGCTCTACCTCACATTAGTAATGGTCAAGGCTGCACCTAAATGCATTTCCAGGGGGGAGTACGAGCTATCTCCAAGTTTGATTAGCCTTTCACCCCTACCCTCAAGTCATCCAGAAGCTTTTCAACGCTTATTGGTTCGGTCCTCCATCCGGTGTTACCCGGACTTCAACCTGCTCAAGGGTAGATCACTTGGTTTCGCGTCTACCACTACCGACTATACGCCCTGTTCAGACTCGCTTTCGCTTCGGCTACAGGCCTCATGACCCTTAACCTTGCCGGCAACGGTAACTCGTAGGTTCATTATGCAAAAGGCACGCCGTCACAGCTTACGCTGCTCCGACCGCTTGTAGGCGCACGGTTTCAGGAACTGTTTCACTCTTCTGTTCGAAGTGCTTTTCACCTTTCCCTCACGGTACTGGTTCACTATCGGTCTCTCGGGAGTATTTAGCCTTACCGGATGGTCCCGGCTGATTCACGCAGAATTCCTCGTGCTCCGCGCTACTCAGGATACTACTATGCTTCGACAACATTCGAATACGCAACTGTCATGACTCTATGGTCTTTCTTTCCAGTAAGTTCTTCTCTGTTGTTTTCATGCAATGCCGTAGTCCTACTACCCCGGTCATGCCGTAACATAACCGGTTTGGGCTCTTCCCCGTTCGCTCGCCACTACTGGGGGAATCATTATTATTTTCTTTTCCTGCAGGTACTAAGATGTTTCAGTTCCCTGCGTTAGCCTCCAACCAAGTTGGATAATATCTCTTCAAGATATTGGGTTGTCCCATTCGGAAATCTCCGGATCAAAGGTTATTTGCACCTCCCCGAAGCTTATCGCAGCTTATCACGTCCTTCATCGCCTCCGAGAGCCAAGGCATCCGCCATGCGCCCTTGCTTACTTTCTTTATTATCGCACACTGTTGCCACTAGTGCGGGATGATATATACTTTTAGCTATTTACTACTAAAATTACTGTTTTGCTTGTACAATATGTCATAGATCGTTTCTCTTTTCAGAGAGAGTGGAGAATAACGGATTCGAACCGTTGACCCCTCTGCGTGCAAGGCAGATGCTCTAGCCAGCTGAGCTAATCCCCCGAACTTACTGAGTTCGTAGTCCCAGGCAGAGTTGAACTGCCGACCTCTACATTATCAGTGTAGCGCTCTAACCAACTGAGCTATAGGACTGTCAGGTTCAACCTAGTCTACCTCTGTTTAGACTCGGCTTCTTCTTTCTCTTTATAATGAATAAACAAAGCGCGTAGTACAAGGACAAAAACCTCAGATGGTCCTCTCCAGAAAGGAGGTGTTCCAGCCGCACCTTCCGGTACGGCTACCTTGTTACGACTTAGCCCCAGTCACCAGTTTTACCCTAGGGCGCTCCTTGCGGTTACGCACTTCAGGTACCCCCGGCTCCCATGGCTTGACGGGCGGTGTGTACAAGGCCCGGGAACGTATTCACCGCGCCGTGGGTGATGCGCGATTACTAGCGAATCCAGCTTCATGAAGTCGGGTTGCAGACTTCAATCCGAACTGAGAGAGGTTTTGGGATTGGCATCCACTTGCGTGGTAGCATCCCTCTGTACCCCCATTGTAACACGTGTGTAGCCCCGGACGTAAGGGCCGTGCTGATTTGACGTCATCCCCACCTTCCTCACATCTTACGATGGCAGTCCCGACAGAGTCCTCAGCATGACCTGTTAGTAACTATCGGCAAGGGTTGCGCTCGTTATGGCACTTAAGCCGACACCTCACGGCACGAGCTGACGACAACCATGCAGCACCTTCACAACCGCTATTGCTAGCTATAGCGTTTCCGCCATATTCGGTTGCAATTTAAGCCCGGGTAAGGTTCCTCGCGTATCATCGAATTAAACCACATGTTCCTCCGCTTGTGCGGGCCCCCGTCAATTCCTTTGAGTTTCACCGTTGCCGGCGTACTCCCCCAGGTGGAATACTTAATGCTTTCGCTTGGCCGCAGACTGTATATCGCCTACAGCGAGTATTCATCGTTTACCGTGTGGACTACCAGGGTATCTAATCCTGTTTGATACCCACACTTTCGAGCATCAATGTCAGTTACAGGTTAGTAAGCTGCCTTCGCAATCGGAGTTCTTCGTGATATCTAAGCATTTCACCGCTACACCACGAATTCCGCCTACCTCAACTGTACTCAAGACTGCCAGTATCAATTGCAATTTTACGGTTGAGCCGCAAACTTTCACAACTGACTTAACAACCCATCTACGCTCCCTTTAAACCCAATAAATCCGGATAACGCTCGGATCCTCCGTATTACCGCGGCTGCTGGCACGGAGTTAGCCGATCCTTATTCATACGGTACATGCAAAAAAATCCACACGTGGATTCGTTTATTCCCGTATAAAAAGAAGTTTACAATCCATAGAACCTTCATCCTTCACGCTACTTGGCTGGTTCAGACTCTCGTCCATTGACCAATATTCCTCACTGCTGCCTCCCGTAGGAGTTTGGACCGTGTCTCAGTTCCAATGTGGGGGACCTTCCTCTCAGAACCCCTATCCATCGAAGACTAGGTGGGCCGTTACCCCGCCTACTATCTAATGGAACGCATCCCCATCTTACACCGGTAAACCTTTAATCATGCGAAAATGCTTACTCATGATAACATCTTGTATTAATCTCCCTTTCAGAAGGCTGTCCAAGAGTGTAAGGCAGGTTGGATACGCGTTACTCACCCGTGCGCCGGTCGCCATCGGCCTTAGCAAGCTAAGACCATGCTGCCCCTCGACTTGCATGTGTTAAGCCTGTAGCTAGCGTTCATCCTGAGCCAGGATCAAACTCTTCATTGTAAAAATATTATTTTTCAACACTTAAGTTGATAATCTGCTCAAGAACCAAATCTATCAATAATCTATAATTGACGGTTTCTGTTTTCCTACACATTATATATTATATAATATGCAGACTTGTACTACTTGTTTGTTTATCTATAATCGTTTCAAAGAACTCTTCTTTATGCGCTTCCTCATTTTATTCGGAAAGGTTTTGCAAAGATAAAGCGTTTATTTTAATCTGCCAAATTTTTATCGAACTTTTTCAAAACTTTTTTGTTCCTTCATCAGTAACCGATAATTATAAATCTGTCAATTAAAAACCAGCTCTCTTGCTTAGCGGATGCAAAAGTAGAACATTTTAGAATCCAATCCAAATATATCAAACACTTTTTTATTAATTTCTGAACCGACTTATGCTAACTAACTGATTTATAAACCTGTTGTAGAACATAAATAACAAAACATAAACAATAGGGAAACAAAGCATATACATTATTATATATATTAATGCAAATTGCGGTTCAAAGATATCTTCATATAACATTTATTTCTTCTCAGAACTGGAAGTAAATAAACGGTTGTATATCGCTACTCTTTATCTGAATAACCAAATAAATTAATGCCACCAGCAATAATGCCTTTCCCAATAAAGGCAGTCGCACCACTCCACGACAACAAGCGTCTTGCCAGTCATCAGGAGCAAAATGTAACAAATAACCTATTCCCATCAACACAAATACTTTCCAATATCCTTCAATAAGCTGCCCAAGCACTTCGGGATGAAAAGCTGTAAACACTTGCCTTATCATCGTGACTGATGCTTCAAAAGTACTGTTACGGAAGAATATCCAACAGAAACAAACAAAATGAAATGTAAGCATCACTGCAAAGACCTTTCGAATGCCATAGCTCACAGCTGTTTTAGGTTTGCCCAAAAGGTTACGCCAAAACTTGTGTGCAGCTAATGCCACTCCATGAAAGCCTCCCCAAATAACAAAATTCCAAGACGCACCATGCCACAGCCCCCCCAGTAACATTGTAAGAAACAAATTAATATAAGTGCGTATTTTTCCTTTGCGGTTACCGCCCAATGAAATATACAAATAATCACGCAACCAAGTAGATAAAGAGATATGCCAACGATGCCAAAAAATCAGTAATACTATCTGCTTTATAAGGAGAATTGAAGTTCATCGGAAAACGAAAACCGAGTAATAAGGCAATACCGATTGCCATATCGCTATAACCTGAAAAATCGCAATAAATTTGCAAAGCGTAACCATAAATACCAAACAAATTCTCTACTCCTGAATACAAAGCAGGATTATCGAAAATACGCTCAACAAAATTCACACTAATATAATCAGAAATAACTGCTTTTTTAAACAAACCACTAACAACAAAGAATACCCCCCGTACCAAACATCTCTCGCGAAACCATCAACGGCTCACGAATCTGAGGGATAAAATCACGTGCACGAACAATAGGACCTGCCACCAATTGGGGAAAGAAAGATACATAAAACACATAATCCAACAAACGTTCCAACGGCTGCAACTGTCGGCGATATACATCAATAGTATAACTCAATGACTGGAAAGTGAAGAATGAAATGCCTACCGGCAAAAAAAAATATCCAATGGTTCAAAGTTGCCATTCCACAATGGGGTCAGCATCTCATAAAAAAAAAAATTAGTATATTTAAAATAGCAAAGCAGTCCCAAATTGACAAACAAACTCAACAACAGAAGGCCTTTCCTACCCCATTTACTTTCCGTCACAGCCATACGTCCTGCCAGGAAAAAGTCTGTAACCGTCACCACCCCTAATAAAAAGAAATAAAAGCCACTGCTCTTATAATAAAAATAATAGGAAAATAGAGAAACAAACAAAATACGCGCCGTGTCCTTCTTCTGCAATAACACATATATCAGGCTAAAGCCCAAAAACAGAAACAAAAACAATCCGCTACTAAATATCATCGGTTGTTTGGCATTATAAGTCAATACCTCTGCCAATTTATTCCAATCCAGTTGCCACATACTCGTTATACGCTTTAATTAATGCTTGATGTAATAAGTTACCTTGCAGCCGATACCCTTCGGGAGTAAAATGAATCCCATCTGCCCTCAACAGATGATTACGCGTCCAATTTTTGCAAGCATCGGTCTTCCCTCCCACCACAGTATACATATCCCACACAGCCATCCCATGTTTGCGCGCATATTCCCGGATGATGCGCGATACGGTCACTGTTCTCGGATTAATAACTCTGGAACGGCGACGTCCTACATACGCTCCCGGAGGAGTCGTCAAAAGAAACACGGTTTCGGGGCAAGCCTTTTTCAACATTGAAAGCAGACGGTCTATCTGCATTTCGTGTACCGGAGCCAAATAGCGACGGCTATGCGCTTCATTTGTTCCAAATGAAAGAATAATCAAATCAGGCCGGAGAGCAGCTATTTCTTTTTATCTTATTTTCTGTAGTAAAGGTAACACAAGTAGCTCCGTTCACCCCCATTATATGATAAACAAGTCCGGGTTCGCCCGTCTCATGCGCCAATCCACCCGTACGGTAGGTTATACTATCAGGATAAACAGCCTCAGCACCGAAATCACTTTCCAAGCAACGACGGGTAACCAAAGGATATACATGCCCTCTCACATGAGAGTCACCAATATGAACGACACGTACCGGCCCGTTCATCTCATTCAGTTTTTTTTCGAAAAAAAAAGGAACCATCGAACGTGTACTGTCTTCTATCACATTATCTGCTGTATGTTTGAAACTTTCCGGCAAAGAATCGTGAAAAACAATAAGCCGTCCGAATGAATGCATTTCTTTAGTCTGCCCCGGCAAATTCAATGGTTCCAATACGCGGGCTATCGGAGGAAGTGGGTCTTGAGCATAAAGCCTTTCCAAAGACGAGCAAAGCAGAAATACCACCGTCACTGCCACAACAAAGCATCCGTTCGTTTTATTCCGCTTCATAAGCCTTCCGCTTTTCGTATTGTTCCTTACCATACATCAACGTTTCAAACAAAATGCCTGACAGATGTTTTCCTCCTTTAAAATTAATATGCGTGTAGTCAAGATTTGCCATCTTCCGGTCTATCATATCAAGAATACTTCCTTCACCGCCCATAGCTTCATACATATTCCAAAATGCAATCCGGCTATCGGCTGCAATAGACTGCTGATAACGAATCAAGTTCTTCACACCCGGCATGGAAAGTGCGCAATTCACCATTTCGTCTGTCATCCTTAAATTCGCGGTCGCCTACACTCACCAGCAGGATAGCAGCTTCGGGAAAAGCCTCCTTGAGATGAGCAATCACCATAAGCATACCTTTTTTATAACTCTCGTAATTCACACCGCGTTCGGTTGCTACGTTCAGTCCGTACTGAAGAACAATCAAGTCATAAGGACGCACCCGTTGAAAAGCCTTCAATGTCTTGAAGGCGATACTTCGCAAATGCAAGCCACTGCTTCCGCGCACACTGAAATTATCGACAGCCACCCCTTGCTTGCCATCCATTGCTGCCCCAAAGAAAGTGACAGAATCGGATTGTTCCACACTCCATTTCACTTGTCCGATTCGCCCCTCCACAGAGAGCATCTGCAATCGGTCGTCCCCCGGCTCTTCATGCAGCACATCTGTTCCCCCGTTTATTTGAGAACGAATACCGGCAAATCCCTTGTTCAGGTAATAGAGAGTAGACACCTCACATGTGTATCCAAATGAGAAGCATACTTGGACTGCCCTTTCAGTTGCACGTATGCTCCCTCACGAGCAAAAAAAGTAATGCCCGGAAATATCTTGCAGACTTCTGTCAAAACCTACAGAATCATTGCTCGAATGACTGCTCCAACCACCAAAAGAGTGACGAACAGTGGGGCGATAGCCACTAATAGAGCTAGTTATGGGCACATAACCTACTCCACACCCTCCAAATTCACTCTGGAAGCCTTTCGCGCAAATCAGCCGTGAAGATATCTGCTTCGATAAAAAGAATCACCGAAATAGGCAATACGAACAGGACGTTTCATTGTCCTGATGGAAGAAAGCGCTTCATAAAAATGCTTCATTCCCCTCATAGTAGAATCCGAATAGTCTTCTATGCAGGTCATTCCCGTTTTGCAAGTATCTACAAAAATCGGCTTTACGGGAGGAGGAAGAACAATGGTATCAGAATCCGCCACTTCCTCCACATCCGGACGGATATCGGCCAGCAGCAGGTCAACTTTGCGAAGCTGTTCACCATCCAGTTTCATCGACGGAAGAAAATACAGCCCCAATAAAGCTCCCACCGTCAGTAATGTGAGAAAGAATGTGGCTGATATATAATTTTTTCATATTATGTTATTTGTGAATCAGACGCAAAAGTAATATTTTTTTAGACGAGAGCCTTTATGAAAAAGAAAAAAAAAGATTGCTCAGCCCAATAATGCTTGTGCTTATAGCGCAAATACATAGTTTGCCGGAAAGCAGATTGTGATTGCTTAACCACGGGGGTGGTTAAACCTCTCCACCCGGGTGGTTAGACTTAGTCACGGGGGTGGTTAAAGTTAACCACGACCGTGGTTAACAGATATTTTGCTTTCATGAATAAAAGAAGATACAGAAACATTGCATACCGGCGGAGTACGCATAAGTGGATGCAACTTATTGTTATAACATGAAGAACGGAAGCGTTTGGGAATTCTTTTTGTTTAGAATACCACATATAGAAGATAGAGAGGAGCATAGGAAAAACAAAGTGACGGCAGGAGAACAGAAAAAAGGAAGTGTGTCAAAAGTAATATGATAGCAAAGATTACTTTTGACACCTCCCTCTATGGATATTTAAATCGTCTTTTCTACGTTCCACACAAAAGCACGAAGTCCCAATTGTTCGGTCTCCTTATCCATTTTGTGCAGAGCATCAAGTAAAGAATCTACTTTCGCATCATCCACAACAGTAATAATAGCCGAACACATACTCGGCCATGCATGACTGCCGTAATGAGGCTCGCCCTTGACACTTCCACGTCCCTGTACTTGCTGCCAATAGCTGAACCCACGACAGTTTTGACGGTCGAGCAATGCCAAAATACGTTCATAAAAGGCTTGGTCGAATGTGATGAATACTGATTTCATATCTTCAAATTTATGATTTATATATTTTTTCCTTTAGTCATCTCTTCTTTGTGTGACTGATAGTAATCGTTCAGCTCACGATTTGACTTCATCTTCTTCTTACGGGCACGCTTAATGCCTGTACCGGCAAATGAACAATACAGCACAGGAACTAAAATCAATGTCAACACCGTTGATACAGTCAGACCACCGATTACGGAAACGCCCAACGGACGCCACATCTCAGAACCTTCTCCACCTCCGATAGCCATTGGCACCATACCCAAAATAGTGGTCAATGTAGTCATCAGCACAGGACGCAGACGACTCCGACCGGCTGTCACCACCGAATGGATAACCGCCATACCACGCTCACGGCACAGAGTAATGTAGTCTATCAATACGATACCGTTCTTTACTACGATACCAATCAACATAATACCACCCAACAAACTCATAACATTCAGTGTCGTTCCCGTTCCGAAGAGTGCCATCAACACACCACTGAATGCAAATGGGATAGAGAACATGATAATAAACGGATAGGTCAGTGATTCAAACTGTGCCGCCATCACAATAAATACCAAGATAATAATCAGTACTGCCAACGTACCCAAATCACCGAACGAATCCTGTTGGTCTTCATACGAACCTGCTATCTGAATGCTAATTCCACCGGGCAAGTCCATCTTGTCAATAATGGCATTACCTTCTGCCACCACGCTTCCCAAAGGAGCCCCCGATATTACCGCAGACACAGTAACAATACGTTCGCGGTCTTTACGTTCAATGGTAGGAGGAGCCGAACGTTCGACTACTTTTCCCACATCTTTTACACGAACAGCTTTCCCGGCATTATTATAAATAAGGATATTCTCCAAATCTTCAATACTAGTACGGAATTCGGGCGCATAACGCACTTTAATATCATATTCGTCGCCATCCTCACGATAATAGGATGACAAAGCACCATTCACGCGATTACGCAAATACATGGCAGCCGTAGAAAGATTCAGTCCTTGTAAAGCCAGCTTCTCACGGTCAAAATCCACTTGATATTCCGGCTGATAATCCTGACGGCTGATGTTCACCTCTGATACGCCTTTTACATTCAGCAAAGCCGCTTTCAAGTCAGCAGCAGCCTTATCGGTCGCCGTAAAGTCGTAGCCATAAATTTCAAAATCGGCTGTAGACTGCCCGCCCATACCTCCACTGCTTCCGCCCAAAATCACCTGAGCTTTATCCAATTCGGGATATGCTTTCAAATCCTCACGCATACCGTCACAAACTTCCGCCAGTGTCATCTCACGGTCAGCAGGGTTATACAGATTAATATTAAACGAAATAATATGACTACCGTTATCCTGAATGGAAGCCCAAGTATTATCAGCATCTGCCTGTCCCACCGTGTAGTTGCAGACACGCATCACTCCATCGTACTTTTTCAACCAGTTCTCGGTTAACTCTTGAGCCAACGCCTGTGCACGTTCCACCCGTGCACCGATAGGCAACTGAAGCTGCACGGAAATACGGCTGTTATCCTGTGACGGGAAAAAAACCCGTACCTATACCTTTTGCACAAATCAAACTGAGCACAAAGAATCCCAAACATCCTGAAAATCACCGTCTTACGATGACGAACTGCCCAGTCCAAACGGTTCTGATACCAAGTATCCAACCAGTCCAACGAACGCTCAATCGGTTTATAGAAAGTAATAAACCACTTACTTTGCTTTTTCTGCAAACGAAGCATCTGTGCACACATCATCGGAGTGAACGATAAAGCCGAAATGGTAGAAATGGTCATAATCACACACATCATCCAACCTAACTGACGGAACAAGACTCCCGACATACCACTTACCATGGTCAACGGAAGAACACGGCAATCATAGTCAACGTAGATGCAATAACAGAAATAGCCACCTCATTCGTACCATGAATAGCAGCCTGCTTAGGCTCGGAACCACGTTCGATATGAGTAGTCACATTCTCCAAAACCACAATAGCATCGTCCACCACATTACCAATAGCAATAGACAGACAGGAAAGTGAAATAATATTCAAAGACCCACCCTCTGTTATCGCCAGATAAATGAAAGAGGCAATCAATGACATCGGAATGGTAATACAAATAATTACCGTGGCGCGCCAACGCCCCAAGAAAATAAACACAACCAACACCACAAAGAGTATGGCATACATAATGGTTTCCGACAAACTGTCGATGGTATTCAAAATATTATCAGATGTATTGACAATTACCCCCAGTTTCACGTCACTGGGAAGTGACTTTTGCAGCTTAGGCAGCTGTTCCATCACCTTTTTGGAAATATTTACCGAATTGGCTCCCGACTGTTTCTGAACAACAATCATGGCACCCTGCACACCATTATTATACGTTTCCTGCGCACGCTCTTCCACCGAGTCTACAATCTTTGCCACATCACGCAAATAGACAGATGCACCGTTGTGTGTACCCACTACAATATCTGCCATCTCGCGAGGATCTTTAAATTCTCCCTCCACACGCAATGAATAGGTATTACTACCCACATCAAACGTACCTCCCGGAGTATTTTTATTTTCGGCACCGATAATAGAACTGATTGTTTCCAATAGTCAGATTATAAGCATCCAGTTTATTCGGGTCACAATAGACATTCACCTCTCTCTTGGGTGCACCGGCAATAGATACAGTACCCACACCTGGAACACGTGCCAAAGGATTCACCACATTATCATCCAAAATCTTATAAAGTGCAGGCTGGCTTTCTTCCGCCTGAACGGAAAGCAACAGGATAGGAATCATGTCCGTACTGAACTTGAAGATAATAGGTGTGTTCACTTCATCGGGAAGCTGTGAACTCACCATGTCCAACTTATCGCGAACATCATTGGTAAGCACATCGATGTCGTAGCCATATTCAAATTCCAATGTAATCACAGAGATATTTTCGGAAGACTTTGACGTGATATGTTTCAGATTACTCACCGAGTTCAGCGTATTTTCCAACGGGCGAGTCACATTATTTTCTATATCGGAAGCACTGGCACCCTGATAAGACGTCATTACCATGATGGTATTGGTATCAATATCCGGGTACAAGTCTACCGGAAGTTTCGACAGTGAGAAAAGACCAAAGATTGCTACCGCAAGGAAGCAAAGTGAGGTCATAATCGGTTTCTTGACTGCTCCTTCGTATAAACTCATATAATTATACTCTTAAATTATTTACTTACTTCAACTTCCACTCCATCGGCAAGGCGGGTCTGACCTGCAATGACTACCTGCGAGTTATCATCTACTCCCGAAAGCAATTCATATTCGGCACCCATACGTCGTCCAAGCTCTACCTTATTATAAGACACCTTACCCTCTTTGTATACATATACATAACGGTCACCCGAACCGGCACGTTTCACGATAGCCCGGTCAGGAACCACGACATGATTCATCGTACCGAAACTAAGTGTCACACGTCCAAACATTCCCGGACGTACCCGCTTGTTGGTATTGGTCAATTTCACTTCAACCGGAAAAGTATGGGTCGTCGCATCGATGGTAGGATACACCAAACTTATTTTTCCTTCGAATACTTCATCACCATAAACATCAAATTTTACACTTACATCCATTCCCTTTTTTACTCTTGGAAAATATGGCTCGGATACATTGATAAGAAGTTTGACCGGAGTTATCTGCTCAACCACCAATACAGGAGTAGCAACAGAAGAATATAAATCACCATTATCAAAATTACGCGCAGTCACTACACCATTCAGAGGACTCAGCAACTGAGTATTTTCGAGCAAATTATTATAAGAAGTACGACGCACATCCAATGTAGTCTTAGCGGCATCCCATTCCGACTTGGAAGCACCTCCCACTTTATACAATTCATCCACACGCTTAAACTCCGTTTCCTCATTTTCCAATTGCAGTTTCAACTGCTTCAAGCTAGCAGCATCCATCTGCACCAACTTTTGACCTTTGGAAACATAATCTCCTACTTCGACAAATATCTTATCTATACGTCCCGGAGAAGTCGGAGCTATATTATTTTTCGCTTCAGCTTCCACTGTTGCAGTATATTCTTCTATTTGTTTAACCTCTCGTGAAGTCACTGATGCCAATTTCACCACCGGTTTATTCAGCTGCGCAGCCTCTTCCTGTGTTCCTTCTTTCTTCTCTTCTCCGCCTGAACAAGCGCTCAGTAAAGCCACCACCAGCAAAGCTGCTATTTGAAAAGTTTTTCTCATACTGTTATCTTTATGTTATGTTGTTATTATTCCATTACCACTTCTTCACCCATCACCAAATCAAGATCAGCCTTTGCCACCAAGTAGTCATAAATGGACTGATTATATGTAAGTTTTGCCTCTGTCAAAGCTACCTCCGAACTATTTAATTCCAAGATAGTCCCTTTACCCACTTCATATCTTTTTTTCAGCAATAGTCCGTCCTTTTTCTGCCTGAAACACAGCTTCTTTATTACTAACAACTTGTTCAGAACTTGCTGCCATATTATCCAGATAGCTGGTAGCCTGCATGGTAAGTTGACGTTCTGTATTAATACGATTCTCTTCAAGCTGTTTCATCTGAATACGGGTTTGTTTCAACTTGGTAAAGTTACTTCCCTTAAATAAAGGAATAGTCAGATTCAAACCGAGAGTTGAATAAGGACGCCAGTCATACTCCTTGAATTTAAAGTTATCATTCATAGAAGTGTACATGTACTGAAAGTTGGCAGACAGTGTAGGCATAAAATTGGTATATTGCAGTTTCAGATTTTGTTTCAGTTGCAATGCATTCAGTTCCAATTGTTTCAAAGTGCTGTTGTTTATCAGATTATTGGGTCGTGGCATTGCCTGGCGAGTAAACATAGACATTTCATAATCTTTCAGATTACCATCCACTGCTACATTTACTTCTGCTTCCATTCCCATCAAAACTTTCAGTTGCAGAGTAGCCAGATTTACACCGTTACGGGCAGACACAACCGTCGCTTTCAGACTGCGCATCTGCACTTCTGCACTGATTTTATCGTACTCGCTGACAGAGCCCTGCTCATACTTGGCTTTCACCACATTATAGTTGTCTTCGCTCTGCTTATAACTTTTCAGCAGCACCTCATAACTATCCTGTGCCAAAAGCAACTGATAAAAAGCTTTTGTTACTTGGTTTACCATATCGAGACGCGAAGACCGCGCTTTTTCCACAGCCAAATCCACATCTGTCTTTGTCAGACTGATACTCTTATAAAGTGCAGGTGCAAAGACAGGAAGACTCACAGACAGCCCCCGCTATACGTGTTGTCTGTTCCCACTTCAATCACCTTCCCCTCCATAGCGAAAGACTGCTTCTTGATGGCTCGTGAATAACTACCCACTAAATTGGCTTCGGGAAACAGACCTGAATAGGCTTCCCGACGGGCTTCCTTCTTTAATTTGATTTCTTGACCAGCTACTTTAATAGTCGGATTCTCGCTCAACGCTATCCTGACCGCTTCCTGTAAAGTAACTTTTAACGTATCTTGTGCTTGTGCACTGTGTGCTGCTGCCACTGCCAGCAACAACAAGGCTAACTTAGGCTTTAAAAAAAACTTCATTTACTGTTTACTCTTTATTATTAGGTAACTAACTAGTTCTATCCATTCTTGTTATACTCCTCTCCTTTCTGGTTATGAAGGAAATTATCTACAATCTTCAATCCCTTTTCCGTAGAAATGCCCCGCATATGCATAAATACAACTGTCTCGTATATTTCAGCCAGCGAATAGGATTTACATATTTCAGAGCGAAGCAATATATCCATCTGCTCACCTACCATAACGCGAACAATAGCATAATTCACATCTTTGCGAAATATTCCTTGATTGACCCCCTTTTGATAAAACTCCATTGCGGCATCCAGGTTTTCTTTACGGCTTTCGGCAATATAAGCCACAACTCTAGGATACTTTTCCATATCCTCAAAGAACTTCCGATTTGTATTCTGGAAATCCTGTACGCTCTTCTGATAAAAACGAAGAATAACTTCCAAGACATTCTCTGCCTTGGAAGCTATTTCTTCCATTGATTTCTTCATCTCCTCCCGATGCAATCTCATCACATCAAGCAATAAGTCTTCTTTGTCATGAAATAACTCGTACAGCGTTCTTTTCGATATTGACAAATCGGCAGCAATATCATCCATTCTGACTGTCTTTACCCCTTTCCGGGTAAATGCTTTTGCAGCCGCTTGAACAACATGCTCTCTTACTATCGTTTTATCTGCTTTTTTTTCTTCTTAACACTGTTCATCATAAATAGAGAGGAGACAAAGATACACTTATTTTATAATACCCAACTTCGAATTTCGAACAAATTCCACCAAATGCACTATTTCAGGGCTGGAAGGCACTTGTTCTTCAATACGGCGCAATGCATCCTCAACAGAGGTATTCGCCTTATACAAAATGCGAAAAGCATGGGCTATGTGCTTAAGCACCGTTTCCGAAAATCCTTCGTGCTGCAATACCATTGTATTGATACTATAAAATGAAGTCGGCTCGTGAGCTGCCACACAATAAGGAGGAATATCTTTAGTAAAACGGCATCCGCCCTGCACAGCTGCATAAGTGCCCAAACGAGTGTGTCCCTGCATCAACACATTGGAAGTCAAAATAGCATAATCTTCGATGACACAACATCCCGATACCTGCGAACCATTACCAATAATGCAACCATTACCAATAATCACATCATGCGAGATACGCGCTCCCTGCATGATAAAATTATTGTTTCCGACCACTGTTTCATCGCCGCCAAAAGTGGCACGAATAATCACAGCGTTCTCACGAATCGTGTTATTATCACCTATACGGGCAATAGTTTCATCACCTTTATAGTTAAAATCTTGCGGAGCTGCTGCTATTACAGCTCCGTTATAAATCGTATTTCCGTTACCAATGCGTGCACCACTCATTAAACTGGCGTTAGGCATGATGACATTATTATCTCCTATTTCCACATTCTTATCAATGTAGACAAAAGGGTGAATTGTTACGTTTTTCCCAATCTTTGCTGACGGGTCTACATAAGCTAACGGACTAATCATATTCGTATCGTTTTTAAGGTTAATTATTCTCGTCCACCTCCTAGTGCGCTATACAAATTGATAACAGCCTGCATGCGCTGGAAAGTATCGGAAACTTCGTTCAACTGAGCACTTAGCAATGATTGCTGGGCAGTAATGATTTCCAAATAAGTGGCTTTACCCGCCTGAAACAAATCTTTGTTCATTTCTACTGCTTTCTGCATTTCCGAAACCTGTGCCTGATGTTCAGTCAGTTTCTTGTCTGCCGTGTCATAAAGGAACAAAGCATCACTTACTTCCTTACCTGCTTCCAGAATAGTTTGCTGATAGTTCATCTTGGCAATCTGTTCTTCTGCTTTCGACACTTTCAAATTGGCAACCAGTTTTCCGCGCTGGAAAATAGGCTGAGTCAACGAACCAATGGCATTCCAAAGCATCACAGCCGGGTTGAGATGACCGTTCCGTTAGAACCGTTCGTCCATCCCAATGTTCCGGTTATATTAACCCCCCGGATAAAAAAGCCGAACGTGCCTGATTAGTGGTATAGTAAGCACTTGCCAACGCCAGTTCAGCCGCTTTTACATCCGGACGGTTTTCAAGCAACTGTAAGGGTACACCTACTGCCAATTCTGTCGGCATTACTTGTTCTTCCAATGTTCCACGCTCTATATTTTGAGGAGCCTTGGCCAATAATACGGAAATAGAATTTTCCGTTTCGCGCACCTGACGTTTCAAGTCGGCCAGCGAAGCTTCAGTTTGATGATAAGCCCCTTTACTCTGTGCTACGGCAGATTCAGTAGTCATACCGGCTTCTTTCATAGCCTCCATGGTGCGAACTGTTTCTTTCATCAGAGCTACATTCTCTTCAGTTACACTCACCTGACGGTCAAGCATCAACAATGAATAGTAAGCATTGGCAATACCTCCAATCAACTGTGAACGTACAGCCTGCTGATAAGCTTTACTTTGCAAATAAGATGCTTTCTGCCCACGGTGTGCATTCAGTAACTTGCCAAATAAATCTACTTCCCAACTTGCAGAAGCGGGTAAAGTATAGTTCTTTACAGGAGTAGCTTTATCTACACTAGTCAACGAACCTTGCGGAGCAAGTGCCAACGAAGGCAGATAAGACAGGCGGGCAGAATTCAAAAGTGCTTTCGATTCTTTCACACGCAACACGGCAGCCTGCATATCCACATTATTTGCCAATCCTTCTTCAATTAAAGCCTGCAACTTCGGATCGCGGAAAATTTCCTTCCACGACAGGTTGCCCATATTAGTTGTATCATTAGCAGCCAATGTATCGTTAACTGCCGCCGGGTCGCGATAGATACCGCTGGCATCTATCGACTCGGGACGATCATATGATTTATAGATGTGACAACTGCTCAACAAAAGCGTTGCACAACACAGTCCTATTATCTTTTTCATTGTTTTTCTATTCATTTACGGGTGTATTGTTCTATTTCGGGTTCAACCTCTGTATCATCTACATTCTCCCCATTCTATCGGTTTTTGAATTTTTCCTGCAACCACTGGAATACCACGAACAACACCGGCACGATGAATATCTGGAAAATCATACCAATCAACATACCACCAATGGCCGAGGCTCCCAAAGTACGGTTACCGTGCGCACCTACTCCCATAGCCAGCATCAACGGAATCAAACCGACAATCATGGCCAATGAAGTCATCAGAATCGGGCGCAAACGAGCTGCCGCTCCCAATACAGCCGCCCATGAAATACTCATACCTTGTTTACGGCGATCCAAAGCAAACTCTACAATCAAAATGGCATTCTTCGCCAACAGACCCATCAACATAATCAATGCAATCTGCATATAGATGTCATTTGACATGGTTCCCAAAATCATCTTCAGTGCCGGAATACTTCCCAAAGCTGCAAATCCGTTTACAAACAGGAAGCTACCTAACAAACCGAACGGTACTGAAAGCAATACGGACAACGGCAGAATATAACTTTCATACTGTGCACTCAACAACAAGTAAACGAATACAAAACACAAGATAAAGATAATACCTGTAGAACTGCCACTGGTAGATGCCTCTTCACGAGCCATACCTCCCAACTCATAACCGTAACCGGCAGGCAAATTCTCTTTTGCTACCTCTGCAATAGCCTGCAAAGCCTGTCCGGAAGTATAACCGCTGGCAGGAGCCACCATCACTTTGATAGACGTATAAAGGTTGAAACGACTGATAACATCCGGTCCATACACCTTTTTGATAGAAACGAACTGGGAAATAGGAGCCATCTCATTTCCATTACGTATCTTAATACTATTCAAAGACTCCAGATTCTTGGTTGCTTCGGGTTCTGCCTGAATCATTACACGATACATCTTACCGAAACGGTTAAAGTTAGAAGCATACAAACCACCGAAATATCCCTGCATGGTAGTCAGGATATCATTAGGACTAATCCCTGCCTTCTTACAAGCGGCCGCATCAATATCCAACATATATTGAGGGAAATTCGGGTTAAAGGTAGTCTGGGCCGAATTTATTTCGGGACGTGCCTTCAACGCATCCATATAATTCAAAATCACATCATAAAAATGATTCAAGTCACCACCGGTCTTATCCTGCATATTCAACTCAATATCGCTGGATGCCGAATAACCCGGAATCATAGGAGGAGCAAAGAACAACACCTGTGCATCTTTAATGATTTTCTGCGCACGCATAAACAAAGTACCCACCACAACATCCGAATTCTGCATCATGGAACGTTCTTCCCAGTCTTTCAGTTTAATAATGATAGAACCGTATGAAGGACCCTGACCACCAATAAAGCCGAAACCGGAAATCACCGTACGAGAATCTACTGCCGGTTCGGCAGCCACCAAGCTGTCTACACGGTTTAAGATTTCCATTGCACGTTCCTGTGAAGTACCGGGAGGCAGTGTCACCGCACCCATAATGGTACCGGTATCTTCATTGGGCACCATGCCCGTCGGAGTCACCTTCATAAAGAATACCAACAGAATGATAGAAGCGGCAACCAGCCCGAATGACAACCATTTCTTATGGATAAAGAACACTACATGCTTCTTGTACTTCTTCAATATAGAATCATAAGCCGCATTGAAAGCTGTATGAAAACGTTCTACACGAGTCATTTTCTTCGCTCCGTGTCCTTCATCATGCGGCTTCAGGAAGATGGCACACAATGCCGGTGACAGAGTCAGCGCATTCAAGGCCGAGAAACCGATAGCAATAGCCATGGTAATACCGAACTGGCGATAGAATGTACCGGCCGTACCTCCCATGAAACTTACCGGAATGAACACAGACATCATGACCAATGTAATAGAAACGATGGCACCGCCCAGCTCGCTCATGGCATCGATAGAAGCCTCACGGGAAGATTTATATCCCTGATCCAACTTAGCATGAACACCCTCGACGACGACTATGGCATCGTCTACTACAATCGCAATAGCAAGTACCATCGCCGAAAGTGTCAACAGGTTCACACTGAAGCCTATCAGTTTCAATACAAAGAAAGTAGCCACCAACGCCACCGGAATGGCAATGGCCGGAATCAATGTAGAGCGCATATCCTGCAAGAAGATATACACCACGATAAACACCAGAACAAACGCTTCAATCAAGGTTTTGATTACTTCATGAATAGAGGCAAACAAAAAGTCATTAGCATTTTGGGCTATATTGATGTTTAAACCTGTCGGCAATGACTCCTGTGCCTTTGCAAGCACCTCTTCCAAATTGGAGATTGTTTCGGTAGCATTGGTACCCGCCATCTGATAAACGATACAAGACACCGCCTTGTGACCGTTTACCATATTATTGAAAGTATAAGCCAAACGTCCCAATTCAATATCTGCCACATCACCCAAACGAAGCACATTTCCATCCGGCAATGCCTTGATGACAATATCTTCAAATTCAGTTGTTTGCTGCAAACGCCCTTTATAACGAATGGTATATTGGAAAGTCTGATTACCACGTTCACCAAAACTGTCCCGGAGCCGCCTCAATATTCTGTTCGGCCAAAGCTGCCGACACATCGGTAGGAATCAGTTTGTATTGCGCCATCACATCCGGTTTCAACCAGATACGCATAGAATAATCCTGACCCAAGACATTGGCATCACCCACACCCTTCACACGCTTGATTTCAGGAATCAAGTTAATATTAGCATAGTTTTCAATAAACTCAATATTATACGAATCGGTTTCATCATACAATGAAAACACCATCAACATTGAATTTTGGCGTTTCTGAGTAGTTACACCCACCTTGGTTACTTCAGCAGGTAGCAATCCTTGTGCCATAGAAACACGATTCTGTACATTGACAGCCGCCATATCCGGATCTGTTCCCTGATTAAAGTAAACATTAATATCAGCAGCACCGTTATTAGACGCTGTAGACTGAATATACATCATATTCTCCACACCGTTTATCTGATCCTCCAACGGAGCGATAACCGAATTCAATACTGCTGTAGAATTCGCACCGGTATAAGTGGCGCGTACCTGCACCGTAGCAGGTGCAATATCCGGATATTGCGTAATCGGCAATGTAGCAAGTCCGATTACACCCAAAATAACTATCAAGACAGAGATTACTGTTGATAGTACCGGACGGTTAATAAATCTATCTAGTTTCATTCTCTATATACCTTATTTATATAAGTGAAATTAATCTTTTTAAGTGATAGTGATTATTCAAAGGCCGTAGCAATATTACCTTCCTTTTGATCTTTCAGATGCTGTTGGTATTTAGCCTCTTTCTGTTCCGGAGTAATCGGGTTATCGTCTGTCCGTCCTTCAGAGTCTGTACACCTTCAACTACAATTTTATCACCGGGTTTCAAGCCACCGGTAACAATATAATTCTTGCCATCATTCAAATTCGACACCTGAATTTCAGTATGTTTCAACGTATTATCCGACTGGAGTACATAAACAAATTTTTTGTCCTGAATTTCTTGTGTGGCCGACTGAGGAATCAGAATAATATCTTCCATAGTATAAGGGAAAATTACATTAGCCATACCGCCACTGCGCAACACAGACTGCTTATTGGGGAAAATAGCACGCATACTTACAGAACCGGTAGACTGATCAATAACACCACTGACAGCATCAATTCTACCCTCTTCCGCATATACTGTTCCATCAGCCAGTTCCAATTTCACGGCCGGCATTTTTTCCAACTGGTCTTTCAATGTACCGCCTGCCTTAGTCATGGCAAGCAATTGTTTTTCAGTCATCGAAAAATAGACATACATATCACCGATTTCGCTTACAGTAGTAAGAGGCTGAGCCACCGATGGACTTACCAAACTTCCTACACGATAAGGGAATGTTCCGACTACACCATTAGAAGGACTTGTCACAGTACAAAAATCCAAATTCTGTGTGGCACTTGTCAATTGCGCCTGTGCCTGTGCCAAACTAGCTTTAGCAGAGAGCAACTGATCTACTGCACTTTGATATTCAAAATCACTGATGATATTCTTATCATGCAGATTTTTCTTTTGTTGTTCATTCAATGTCAAGGTATTAACATTCGACTTAGCCATCTCCACAGCCGCACTTGCCTGGCGTTTGGCAGCCGCATACTGTGTAGGGTCTATTTGAAACAAAGCCTCGCCTTTGCGAACTGTAGCACCCTCATCTACACACAGTTTCACAATAAAGCCCGACACCTGCGGACGTACCTCGATATCCTGAATACCCTTGATAGTGGCCGGATATGAAGTGGATTGCTGGCTGACCGTAGAGTGTACCGCCATTACGGTAAATTCGTCATCACCCAATTTCATACCACTCTGACCGCCTCCGCAACTGCTTAACACGGTCATTGCCGCCATAATAATCGCTGTGCGGCTTAATTAAATGCATTTCATTTTGTTTACTGTCATCTTCATAACTAATATTATTGAACTTTACTTATTTAGCAAAAAGAAGTTGGACTTATCAGAAAACTTTCTAGCCCAATTAAGTTTTTAATGGCGCAAAATTAGTTATTTTTTCGCCATTTATATCCTTATTCAGTGAGCTTTAACTATAAATAACTCGTAGCTAAAAAGTGTTTGGAAAGGTTTAAATAAGCAGTAGGTATAATCCGTCATACCGATACACAAAGACAGGGAAATTATCCGGAATTTTATATCTTTACTACCACAATAAAATAAGCCTGTGTCAAATATCGCATTTAAAATTTCAACAATTCGACATCATTTTACAGCACAAGAGCGTCATTTTATAATTTTATTTGTATTTTTGCCACCAATTTAAAACAATAACACTAATAAATAAGAAAATATTATGGTTAAGATTACCAAAGAGGCTGCCCTACTCTATCACTCACAAGGTAAGCCCGGAAAAATTGAAGTAGTACCCACCAAGCCGTACAGCACACAAACGGACCTGTCACTAGCTTACTCCCCCGGAGTAGCCGAACCTTGTCTGGAAATTGAAAAAGACCCGAAAACAGCATACGACTATACAGCGAAAGGCAACTTAGTAGCTGTTATCTCCAATGGTACTGCTGTCCTCGGACTAGGTGACATCGGTGCCCTCAGTGGCAAACCGGTCATGGAAGGTAAAGGACTGTTATTCAAAATTTATGCAGGCATTGATGTGTTCGACATCGAAGTCAATGAAAAGGACCCTGAAAAGTTCATTCAAGCTGTAAAAGCTATTGCTCCCACTTTCGGAGGTATCAATCTAGAGGATATTAAGGCTCCCGAATGTTTTGAAATAGAAGACCGTCTGAAAGCAGAACTAGACATTCCGGTTATGCACGATGACCAGCACGGAACAGCAATCATCTCTTCTGCCGGACTGCTGAATGCTCTCGAAGTGGCAGGTAAGAAAATAGAAAATGTAAAAATTGTAGTAAACGGTGCCGGAGCTTCCGCCACTTCTTGCACCAAACTATATGTAGCACTGGGGGCACGTAAAGAGAATATCCTGATGCTTGACAGCAAAGGCGTTATCACTAGCGACCGCCCCAACCTGACCGAAAGCAAAAAATTCTTTGCCACCGACCGCCGCGACGTGCACACACTGGAAGAAGCCATCAAGGGCGCAGACGTATTCCTTGGCTTATCCAAAGGAAACGTTCTCACACAAGACATGGTGCGCAGTATGGCCGATCATCCGATCGTATTCGCCCTTGCCAACCCTACTCCCGAAATTTCCTACGAAGATGCTATGGCATCACGCCCGGATGTCTTGATGTCTACCGGACGTTCGGATTATCCCAACCAAATTAATAATGTAATCGGTTTCCCCTACATATTCCGCGGAGCACTCGACACACAGGCAAAAGCTATCAACGAAGAAATGAAACTAGCTGCCGTCCGTGCTATTGCCAATCTGGCAAAACAACCCGTACCTGATGTGGTAAACGAAGCTTATCACGTAAATAACTTCACCTCCGGTCCCGATTATTTCATTCCGAAACCGGTAGATCCCCGCTTGATAACCGAAGTCTCAATGGCTGTTGCCAAAGCTGCTATGGATTCAGGTGTTGCCCGCAAAAACATTACAGATTGGGAAGCTTACAAAACCCGTCTGCGCGAGCTTATGGGACAGGAAAGCAAACTTACTCGCCAACTGTATGAAACAGCGCGCCGTGACCCACAACGGGTTGTCTTTGCAGAAGGCATCCATCCTACCATGCTGAAAGCTGCCGTCGAAGCCAAAGCAGAAGGCATCTGCCATCCGATTTTGTTGGGTAACGATGAACGCATCGAGAAACTGGCAAAAGAGCTTGATTTGAGTTTGGAAGGCATCGAAATAATCAATCTTCGCCACGATCGCGAAGCAGAACGCCGCGAACGCTATGCACGCATTCTTTCAGAAAAGCGTGCTCGTCAAGGGGCTAATCTTCAGGAGTCAAATGACAAAATGTTTGAGCGCAACTATTTCGGCATGATGATGGTAGAAACAGGAGGAGCCGATGCGTTTATCACCGGTTTGTACACCAAGTATTCCAATACCATCAAAGTAGCGAAAGAAGTAATTGGTATCCAGCCGGAATACAAGCACTTCGGCACCATGCATATCCTGAATTCAAAAAAAGGCACTTACTTTGTGGCCGACACACTGATTAACCGCCACCCGGACACAGATACACTGATTGATATTGCTAAATTATCAAAGAAAACTGTGGAATTCTTCAATCATACCCCGGCAATGGCCATGCTGTCTTACTCCAACTTCGGTTCGGACACGGAAGGCAGCCCTGCCAAGGTGCACGAAGCAGTGGACTATATGCAGAAGGAATACCCCGAACTCGCTATCGACGGTGAAATGCAGGTAAACTTCGCCCTGAACACGACACTTCGTGACGAGAAATATCCATTTACACGCCTGAAAGGTAAAGAAGTAAATACATTGATATTCCCCAACCTAAGCTCTGCCAATGCCACTTATCAACTGATTCAGTCTATGAGCAGCGAAACAGAAGTGCTTGGTCCAATCCAAATGGGACTGAACAAACCCATCCACTTCACCGACTGTGAAGCATCGGTACGCGATATCGTGAACATCACCGCTGTAGCAGTTATCGACGCCATCGTAGAAAAGAAGAAAAAGGCAAATAAATAATAACCTGTTTCAGAAAAGGGACAAAAGAACAAATTTTCTCAGTAGCGCAATCTGCATATACTTAATATTTGTTCTTTTGTTCTCCAACCTGATAAAATCTGTCACTAAAAACACCTGTATATTACCATGAGCCGAAAACCACTATCCCTCCCCCAAATCGTAATCCTTGCCCTTCTATGGATAACAATCTGCTATATCATCCTCACCGGAAGCGAACAAATAGACGGACCACTAATCTTATCCATTATCATTTCGGGCACTTTAGTCTTTATTCCTTTACTAAAGTTTTTTAAAGAATAGGGAGAAATAATCTTTTATTCATGTTTTTGCTTACATTTTGCACAATCTGATATTTTTAATCGCATTTTATTTATATTTTGTTGCACAATCCAATTCTTATCTATATTTTTGCATCATCAATAAAGCAATAAAAACTAATTAGTAACCATAAAAGAAATAGATTATGAATGCAGCTAAGGTATTAGATGAATTAAAAAGAAGATTCCCCTAATGAGCCTGAATATCATCAGGCAGTAGAAGAAGTGCTCGGTACAATTGAAGAAGAATACAACAAACACCCTGAATTTGATAAGGTAAACTTGATTGAGCGCCTTTGCATTCCCGACCGTGTATATCAGTTCCGTGTTACTTGGATGGATGATAAAGGCAACATCCGAACCAACATGGGCTACCGCGTACAGCACAACAACGCTATCGGTCCCTATAAAGGCGGTATTCGTTTCCACTCTTCTGTAAACTTGGGAATCCTAAAATTCCTTGCCTTTGAGCAGACATTCAAAAACTCACTGACTACCCTGCCTATGGGTGGCGGTAAAGGTGGTTCAGACTTCTCTCCACGCGGGGTAAATCCAACGCAGAAGTAATGCGTTTCTGCCAAGCTTTCATGCTGGAGCTATGGCGTCATATCGGTCCCGAAACCGATGTACCGGCCGGTGATATCGGTGTAGGCGGACGCGAAGTAGGTTTTATGTTCGGTATGTATAAGAAGTTGTCTCACGAATTCACCGGAACATTTACCGGCAAAGGACGCGAGTTCGGTGGTTCACTGATTCGCCCGGAAGCAACGGGTTACGGTAACATCTATTTCCTGATGGAAATGCTGAAAACCAAAGGAACCGACCTAAAAGGCAAAACTTGTCTGGTATCGGGTTCGGGTAACGTAGCTCAATATACCGTAGAAAAAGTAATTGAGCTAGGCGGTAAAGTAGTCACTATGTCAGACTCTGACGGTTACATCTACGACCCGGACGGCATCGACCGCGAAAAGTTGGATTACATCATGGAGCTGAAAAACCTATATCGTGGACGTATCCGCGAATATGCAGAAAAATATGGTTGTAAATATGTAGCAGGTGCCCGTCCGTGGGGTGAGAAAGCAGACATCGCGCTGCCTTCTGCCACTCAGAACGAACTGAACGGTGACGAAGCACGCCAGCTAGTCGCCAACGGTGTTATGGCTGTCAGCGAAGGTGCAAATATGCCTTCTACTCCCGAAGCTATCCGTGTATTTCAAGAAGCCAAAATCCTTTATGCTCCGGGTAAAGCTGCCAATGCAGGCGGTGTATCAGTATCCGGTCTCGAAATGACTCAAAACTCTATTAAGCTAGGTTGGAGTTCGGAAGAAGTTGACGAAAAGCTGAAAAGCATTATGAAGAATATCCATACAGCTTGTGTACAATACGGTACGGAAGAAGACGGATATGTAAACTATGTAAAAGGGTGCAAACATTGCCGGTTTCATGAAGGTAGCAAAAAGCAATGATGGCTCAAGGCATCGTCTAATAAAGCTCATGCCTTTATATTAGTCATAACATACAGAGAGGGTGCAGGAATTTATTTCTTGCACCTTTTTTGCTTCTATACCATAAAAAAGAAAAACGACCAATTCATTTTATTGCAATAATCAGAAAAATTTCAGGAAAAGCCTTAACTTTGTAAACTATATATATGTTTATTATCAAAGAACTTATAAAATTACCAATTCATGAGATTGAAAGACTTACTAACCTGTACCATAGGCATATTCCTTTGTACATCGTGCATCAAGGACGAAGCACCTAATGCGGAAGCAGATATCGAAAAATGTATATTGCCCGCCGATATTCTTTCAGGAACGGAAATCGACTACAACTTACCATTCGATGAAAGCCTAAATGCCTATCCCATTTACATAGAAGTAAACAATGGAACTGACCTGACCGCACAGGCACCAACTTTTGAACTGACTCCGGGAGCAACTATTAATCCGGCCAGTGGAACGACGCACAACTTTACAAAACCAGTGCGCTATACCACCACTTCGGAAGACGGAAAATGGCATCGTACTTATGCCATCAGTCTTCATTATCCGTCAACAACAAATATCCCGACTTCTTTCCATTTTGAGACAGTAAAAAAAGTAAGTAACTATTATGTTTTCTACGAAGAGGCGCCCGGACATGCCACCCTGACCTGGGCCAGTGGAAACCAAGGATTCGCACTGACAGGAGGAGGTAACTCTCCCGAGGAGTACCCAACTACCATCAGCTCAGAAGGACGTTCCGGCAATTGTCTGAAGCTGGTGACTCATACTACCGGAGACTTAGGTAATAAAGTAGGGAAACCTATTGCAGCAGGTAATTTATTTATAGGGAAATTTGAACTACTCAACGCATTAGGAGATGCTTTGGCAGCAACCAAGTTCGGGACAACATTTTACTATCAACCTACCAAACTGACCGGCTATTACAAGTATAAAGCAGGACCTAAATTTTACGAAAACGGGGAATATACCGACCGTAAAGATGTGTTCAATATATATGCTTTATTTTATGAAAAAGATGATAAAGTACAAACCTTAGACGGACATATTGCAACAAACAATTACGAACACCCCAATATGGTGGCTTTGGCAATAATAGACCAAGCAGATGCCGTGGAAACTGAAGAATGGAAACGTTTTGAATTGCCTTTCGACTACGAACGCTTTGGCAAAACCATCGACTTGGAAAAAACTGGCCAAAGGACAATACAACATAAGTATTATCCTGTCCGCCAGCAAAAACGGAGACGAATTCAAAGGTGCCCCCGGCAGCACATTACTTATTGACGATTTGGAAATAGAGTACAAATAACTTAAAAGATTCTCGATATGAAAAAATATATATTGCTTTTGGCTATCACATTGGTAAGTGTCCACACATGGGCTCAAGAAAACAGAACAAAGACCTTGATAAACGCTGCATTGCACGGTTGGGAGTATGAATTGAAAGCCGGCTTCAACATTGGCGGAACATTACCTTTGCCTTTTCCCGAAGAAATACGCAACATCAAAAGCTATAACCCTACCCTTTCGATTACCATCGAAGGTAATATGACTAAATGGTTGGGAGAACAAAAGCGTTGGGGGGTCGTTACCGGACTTCGTCTGGAGAATAAAGGTATGCGTACAAAAGCAGAAGTAAAGAACTATGGTATGGAAATTATCGGTGAAGATGGCAATCGTTTAAAAGGCAACTGGACGGGAGGCGTACGCACCAAGGTACAAAACTCATACCTCACCATTCCTATTCTGGCTGCTTATAAATTGAACCAGCGTGTAAATCTGAAAGCCGGTGCTTATTTTTCTTATCTGATGGACGGTGATTTTAGCGGACACGTATATGAAGGTTATCTGCGTAAAGATGATCCGACAGGAGAAAAAGTAAACTTTAATAACGGAGCAATTGCTTCTTATGATTTCTCTTCCGATTTACGCAATTTTCAATGGGGAGCACAATTAGGAGTAGACTGGAAAGCATTCAAGCATTTAAAAGTATATGCTGACCTGAATTGGGGAATGAATGATATCTTTAACAAGGACTTCAAAACAATCACTTTCGATATGTATGCAGTCTATTTAAACGTAGGCTTCGGATATGCATTCTAAGCTTCATTTCTAAAAAGACTTTCTTCTTTTTCCCCAAAGATTCATCATAGCACAAAAAAGGCATCCCGAAAATAGGATGCCTTCTTTTTTATATTATTATATTCTTCAGAAAGAACAATTATTGTTTTCTTCCTTCAAAATCAACAACGACTTTCATTGTAGCAACTGCAATATCCAAATCAAGCTCTTTACCATCAGCATCACCTGTAATAACTACAGCCAATTCTCCCATTCCAAGAGCACTCATATCAATCGTAGTTTGACCATTTAACTTCAATTCGTTTGTCGAAGGAACCACATCGCATGTCGCATCAATTGTCATAGGAACAGGCAATACGCCGGGAATAGTAAAGTTGGATAAAGAAACCTTCACTTTACTATCGTCCACTCTAGTTACAACAATAGATGCAGCAACATCTTTAGCTACTTCCGTTCCTGCAAGCGTTACATCCAAGTCACCGGGATAAGTACCTACAATATTATCAACAGTCAAAACTTTGTTATCATCATCATCGTCATCACTACAGGCTGTAAACAGACATACCGTACATATCACAGCAAACAAATAATAAAAAACACTCTTTTTCATTGTTACATCGTTTTAAATTAACACTTAGGTTTATAATAATTTTCAATCAGCTTTGGCTTTCCCTTTCTTGTAGTGGATTATTTTACCTGAGTTAAGTCCAAACCTATCTCCAATTGAGTCGTGTTTTTGATGATTTCAGGCAATAACTTCAAAGTGGGAACCATCATTCCCGCCATGCCACCAAACTGAGGATCGCTTTTCATCGCTTCAATAACCATATTAAGGAACTCTTCATCCTCAAACAACGGAGCTACAATATTCTTCATTAACGGCAATAATAGGTCGGTACCTAAGAATACCTTCATTCTGTTACCTTCTTTTGTATAAGTTAAAGGTACACCGTTAATCAACATAGGATATAATTCAGCTATTGCTTGTTGCAAGATAGCACCTACATCTACCGTTCTGACAGATTTCTCAACATTATCAACATTCGCCATAATAGCCTGCGGATTGAGGAACAAGAGCAATTGATTGTCACCGGTCACTACATATTGAGCCATATTAGAAGGAGATGTAACCCATTCAGTACCGCCATTAGCAGCATCCATATAAGTAGCAACAATATTACCATCTGCTCCTAATGTCACATCTTTTAAAACAGAACACAACATTTGTTCCACACTGACTCTGTCTCCACTTCCATCGTCAAATAAAGGAAAGCGCAACGCCAAGAGCAGTAAATCGTTTATCTCTATTTCTGAAGGATGACCGAATATTTCAATAGCAGCCTTCGTGCCGAATTTCCAAACAAAATGAATCGGTTCGTCCATCCCGCCGTCTTCAGTATTTGCCAATGGAGTAGGCTTCCAAACAGTACCGGCCAAAGCTGTATTTTTTTTTCAAAGTAACATCAGTAAAGGACAAATCCATTGTGCCTGCAGTTACTTTACCTGCATAAGAAAATGTGCAATACTCTGTCTCTGAAACACCGGAAAAAGTACATTGATTTCCGTTGATAGACAAGTCGACAGACAAAGTAGTCACAGGACTACCCGGAAATACACCGGGACCGGTCGGAGAAGTCATGTTCGAGCGTTGTCCTTTCAAGATGCCGGCCAAGTCAAACTCTCCTTCTAAACGTAAAGTAGCTTTAGTCGCTTCGGTTGCATCAGGGGTGAAAGTTACTTTTTTACCCAACAGAGGCGCACCGTTATAAGTAAGTTGCAAACCATTCTCACTGTTAAAAGTTGTCTGTGGAATAGGGTTTACCACCTTTTCGTCATCATCGCTACAAGAGGTAAATAATCCTATTGTGCATATCACAGCAAACAAATAATAAAAGAGATTCTTTTTTCATTTTCTAGTTAATTAAATTTATACTCAAAAATCGTGCAAAATATACTAAAAAGTTAAACGTCAGACCACCTTTTTCGATATTTAGAACATATTTTGTGTTATTTGGAACACTATTCAGGCAACATCACCACTCCCTGTTTCTTCTTTCCGTCCATCTTCACTATCAAAGGGTTATCAAAACGGACATGCCTGATAAACTGAGTTTCCTCCACCGCCGGTTGTGCGTTGAGTATGTCCTGATTATATACACCATCATTCATATACGAATTAATTGTGAAATAACCCACTCCAAAAGAAGTCAGATTCTGGAAAAAATGAGTTCCCTGGCTCGGATCTACACGATAATTGGTCAAACCGGCTTCCACTATAATACGGGCAGCCGAAATATGAGGCCACTTCACAGGAATCCCCAACCAAGAATCACTGCTTCCCCAACGCCCCGGTCCTACCAATATATAATGTTTGCCTTCATCCAGAAATTTGCGGTTCATTTTCTCTATTTCATACGCAATGGTAGGATTGTTTGAAGCTGTATAACCTTTCTGTTTTTACATAGATTATATCATGAATATCCTCCATAATGCCATGTCCCAATGAATTATTACTCCTTAATAAAACATTCTCATCCTTAATAAGGTTCAAGTCTTCATCCAAAACAGCCTTGATATCTACCATCGGACGAATTTGTAACAGATAAAATACACCTGTCTTCTTCTGTGCATTCAGCGTTACGGCAAACTCTATCTCGACAGGACGACGCATCTCACTCTGCCCATATTCTTGAGCCAATTGCAATATGCGAGGCAATGGAAAGACATCGTGCTGCAATACGTTGGCAAAAGTAATCAGTTTTCTGCCTCCCGGATAAATACCGTCACGAATCACCATATCGTATGGATCGTAAGTAGACGCAATAAAGTTCAACGCTCCGTCATTATCGGCTTCTTTCACCGGGAGTTTCAATAAATTAAAGCCATCATCCAAAGAGAAATTATGACCTGTATTCTTCAAATCGAGTGCGTAGAACCGGGTTTGGGTTTCGCGAAGTGCTATCTCCATCTCACTGGTTTGCAACACCTGATTCGGATGATACGGACAGATACGCAAAGTCAGTCCTCCATCTACAATGTATTTGCCCAAGCCTAATGCCAGACTTACCGTACCTTCTTCCGCCGTCTCGTCGCCAATCGGATAATAATTGAGCGAACGTGCAACCCCGGAGATGGAAGGATAGAAACGGTCGCCATATTGTGTTCCTACCACTTCCTGCAAAATTACAGCCATCTTTTCCTGATCGATGACATTGCTGGTAGCCTGCATATAGGCTTTGCTGTCTCTATAATAAACCGAGGCATAAACACCTTTAATGGCATCGCTCAACATACGCAGCATCTCATACTTATCTTCCAAATAGGGAATCATATAGGTAGAGTAAATACCTGCAAAAGGTTGATAATGGGAATCTTCCAACAAACTGGAAGAACGGATGGCTATCGGAGACTTCACCACATCAAAGAATGCAAAAAAGTCCTCCACCAAACGGTCGGGCAGCTTGGCACGAAGAAAAGCTTTCAATATCGTATCGTCATCCGCATCACTCAAAGCCACCTGATACAGTCCGTTGGTATCCATGAATTCGTCAAAAATATCGGTACAGAGCACTACCGTTTTAGGTATTACGACAGTAGCATTTTCAAATTCATCGAATTCGATATGACGCTTTACCATATTGTCTATAAAAGCAAGTCCGCGTCCTTTCCCTCCCAAAGACCCTTCACCGATACGGGCAAAATTGGAATAACGGTCAAAACGGTCACGCTGAAATACCGCCACCACGCCTTGATTCTTCATCTTACGATACTTCACAATCGCTTCGAAAATTATCCGGCGATGCGCATCTATGTCCTGCAAAGACTTCCAAGTAATCTGTTTCAGGAACTCGGCAGGCGGAAACATGGCACGGGAGTAGAGCCAACGAGAGACGTGGTTGCGGCTGATGTGATAAAGCAAAGATTCCTTCGGAATGGAAAAGATGATATTCTGTAACTCTTTCAAGTTGCGGACACGCGCCACTTCTTCAAAAGTATCGGGATTACGGAAAATAAAATCCCCAAAGCCAAAATGCTCGGAAATGATTTCACGCAAGTCTATATTCATTTTTTTGGAGTTCTTATCCACAAAACTTACATCGTATCTGCCGGCATATACCTTATTATCAACTTCCGATGATTGGAGAATTAAAGGGATGAACGGATCACGGGAACGAATTTCGGCAAGTAACTTTATACCTGCCATCGGGTCTACTACCCCACCGCGGGGATAGCGTGCATCGGTAATGATTCCCAATACATTCTTCTCATATTTGTTATATAAGTCCATTGCCTCTTCGTATGTGCGTGTCAGAACAATTTTGGGACGTCCCCTCATACGAAGTGTGCGCTGGTGGGCATTCAATGCTTCAGTGGCAAATTCCTGACTTTGTTTCAAAACAAACTTATATAAATTAGGTAACACGGAAGAATAAAAACGGATAGAGTCTTCCACCAGCATAATCATCTGTACCCCGACCTCTTTTACATCATGCTCCAAATTCATCTTGTCTTCTATCAATTTAATGATAGACACCAGCAAATCAGTGTTTCCCAACCAACAAAACACATACTCAAAAAATACTCAAGTCTTCGTGTTCCATACGTGCTGTAATGCCATGAGAAAACGGAGTCAGCACCACCAACGGAATATGGGAATACTTGTTTTTAATGCTGCGGGCAATCTCAAACGTATCACTGTTATCAGTACCCGGCATACAGATGACAAGATCGAATGTAGTATTCGCCAATTGCTTCCAAGTCTCCTCTTCGGTAGATACCTGTGTAAAACGAGGAGGATAACGAAGGCTGAGGTTCATGTATTCATTAAATATCTTTTCATCGATTCGTCCGTCATCTTCCAACATAAAAGCATCATACGGATTAGCAACCAAAAGGACATTGAATATTCGTTTAGTCATAAGGTTTACGAACGAAGTATCCCTTTGAAATACAATTGATTTAATTTTAACTTGCTGAGCATAATTCTTAGATTTACACAGATAATGTAATAGCAAAAATACGTTAATAATATTGTCTTATGCAACTTATTTGCAAGAAAAAAAAGAACTTTTGGAAATAAAGGAGGAAAGCCCCTATTAACTTTTTTATTATAGTAACCCTAATTTTTCCGCAAAAATATTTTGCCAAGTCGGATAAAAACATACCTTTGCATCAGAAATGAATTTCATTTTGTCAAAACCTTAAATGCAAACTATTATGGATATCAATCAAATCATGGCTTCTCTTGAAGCTAAACACCCTGGTGAATCAGAGTACTTGCAGGCAGTTAAAGAGGTGCTGCTTTCTATTCAAGACATATACAATCAACACCCGGAATTTGAAAAGGCATCACTTATCGAAAGATTGGTGGAACCGGACCGTATCTTTACATTTAAGGTGCCTTGGGTGGATGATAAAGGCAAGGTACAGGTAAACTTAGGTTACCGCGTACAGTTCAACAATGCCATCGGTCCGTACAAAGGCGGCATTCGTTTCCATGCATCGGTCAATCTCTCCATACTGAAATTCTTGGGATTCGAACAAACATTTAAAAACGCATTGACAACATTGCCCATGGGCGGAGGTAAAGGCGGTTCCGACTTCTCACCTCGTGGTAAGAGTGATGCCGAAATCATGCGCTTCTGCCAGGCATTCATGCTTGAATTATGGCGTCATGTAGGTCCCGATATGGATGTACCGGCCGGAGATATCGGTGTAGGCGGTCGTGAAGTCGGCTACATGTTTGGTATGTACAAAAAGCTCACCCGCGAATTTACAGGTACATTTACCGGCAAAGGTTTGGAATTCGGCGGTTCATTAATCCGTCCCGAAGCAACCGGATTCGGCGGCTTATATTTTGTAAACCAAATGCTTAAGAATAAAGGTATTGACATTAAAGGTAAAACCGTAGCTGTTTCCGGTTTCGGTAACGTGGCATGGGGTGCTGTAACCAAGGCAACCGAATTAGGAGCCAAAGTGGTGACTATCTCCGGTCCGGACGGATATGTTTATGACCCGGACGGTATCAGTGGTGATAAAATAGACTATATGCTGGAATTGCGTGCGTCAGGCAATGACATCGTAGCTCCTTATGCAGAAAAATATCCGAATGCCAAATTCGTTGCAGGACGTCGTCCATGGGAAGTAAAAAGTAGATATTGCACTGCCTTGTGCAACTCAAAATGAATTAAATGGCGAAGATGCTTGCAATTTAATAAAAAATTCCGTTCTTTGCATTGGAGAAATATCAAACATGGGTTGTACTCCCGAAGCTATTGACGCATTTATCGAAAACAAGATGCTTTATGCACCGGGTAAGGCAGTCAATGCAGGCGGCGTAGCAACATCAGGTTTGGAAATGAGTCAAAATGCAATGCACATGAGTTGGAGCGCAAAAGAAGTGGATGATAAATTGCATCAGATTATGTATGGCATCCATGAACAATGCGTGAAGTACGGAACAGAACCCGACGGATACATCAACTATGTGAAAGGAGCAAACATTGCAGGCTTTATGAAAGTAGCTCACGCAATGATGGCTCAAGGAATTGTATAAAGCATTCTATTAGCATAAAAAAATATCTCGTTTAGTTGTATTTGTATTTTGTATTGTAGCTTGCGCTGCCCGCCTGTGAAGGTATGGCAGCGTTTTTTATTGAAAATTCCAAAGTTTATTTATAAATTTGTACCAATTTGAAAAGCTCATAAATTGATATTCTATGAAAGTAATACAACTGAAAGGTCTGGACACTGATTTATACCCATTAATCGGTCCGTTAGTGATGAATCCGAAAGTACTGAAGGCTAATAACAATTATCCATTCAAGACTACGGCAAATCATCAATGGTATATTGCAGTAAACGATCAAGAAGAAGTAATGGGCTTTCTGCCTGTGGAAAACAAAAAAAGCACTTCTGTTATTAATAACTACTATCTTAAAGAAGACGACGGAGAATTACTGAAACTCCTTTTTTGCCAAATTGATATAAAAAAAGATATAACTGCGATTGTATTATCCAAGCACTTGGACATATTCAAGAAATTGGGGTTTGAGCCGGAACACCAATGGACCAATTATATTAAAATGATATATACCAACCACGACAAAAAATGAAGAAAAAGGGAACCAATACCGAAAATGTTTACGAACTGATACAAAAGCGACTTAAATTTATTTTTGACGAATTTGATAATATTTATGTCTCCTTTTCGGGAGGCAAGGATAGCGGGGTCTTACTCAACCTATGCATTGATTATATCCGTAAACATAATCTGAATAGAAAAATAGGCGTCTTCCACATGGACTATGAGGCACAATACAAAATGACGACGGATTATGTGGAAGAAACATTCAGGCAGAATTTGGATATTCTGGAAATCTATCATGTATGCGTACCATTCAAAGTCGTTACCTGTGCATCCATGTACCAACAGTTCTGGCGTCCCTGGGATGAAGAGATGCATGCCAACTGGGTGCGTCCGATGCCGAAGAATTGCTATAAGAAGGAAGACTTCCCTTTTTATAACGACGAAATGTGGGATTACAATTTTCAAGTGGAATTCGGAAGATGGTATCATAAAAAAAAGGATGCCGTACGCACTGCCTGCCTCGTAGGTATCCGAACACAGGAAAGCCTCGACCGCTGGAGGACTATTTACAGCAACAATCGCCTGTTCACATATCATAATTTAAAATGGTCACGCAGAATAGGATACGACCTCTTCAACCTTTACCCCATTTATGATTGGCGTACCGAAGATATATGGGTGGCTTATGCACGCTTCAAATGGCCCTTCAATCAGCTCTATGAACTATATTATAAGGCAGGAGTCCCCTTGGACAAGCAACGCGTTGCCAGCCCTTTTTTAAGTACAGCACAGGAAACCCTGAAACTTTACAAAGCCATCGACCCCAATACATGGGGAAGAATGTTGGGCCGGGTAAATGGCGTAAACTTCACCGGCATCTACGGAGGAACCCGTGCCATGGGCTGGCAAAGCATAAAACTCCCCAAAGGCTATACATGGAGAGAGTATATGTATTTTCTACTGGAAACACTCCCCGAAGATATGAAAAACGCCTATCTTGAAAAGCTAAGGGTAAGCAGAGAATTCTGGAAATATCGGGGAGGATGCCTCAGCTTGGAAACCATACGCAAATTAAATGAGTTAGGCATCAATATGCATGTACAGAAAACAACCAACTATAAGACAGATAAACTGCCTGTACAAATGGATTATCTGGACGACATAGATATACCCGAATTCAAGGAAATTCCAACTTACAAACGTATGTGTATATGTATCCTGAAGAATGACCATGTTTGCAAATACATGGGATTTGCCCTGACCAAAAAGGAAAAGCTGAGAAGAGATAAAGTAATGCAAAAAAATACAAAAATATCATGAGATGAAAAAAGAATACGAGAGTCCTGTATATCATGTACGCCGTGTACCGGTAGAGAAAGTACGTGCCAACAGTTATAACCCCAACCATGTAGCGCCCCCCGAAATGAAGCTGCTCGAGCTTAGCATTTGGGAAGACGGATACACCATGCCTTGTGTTTGTTATTATATCCCGGATGAAGATGTTTACGAACTCGTAGACGGCTATCACCGTTACTGCGTTCTCAGGACTTCCAAACGGGTATTCGAACGCGAAAAAGGATTATTGCCGGTGGTGGTTATTGAGAAAGACTTATCTAACCGAATGGCAAGTACCATTCGCCATAACCGTGCCCGCGGCACTCATAGCGTCGAACTGATGGTCGACATTGTGGCAGAGCTCACTAAAGCCGGAATGAGCGACGAATGGATTAAGAAATATATCGGAATGGATGCCGACGAACTATTACGTCTGAAACAGATATCAGGACTGATGGAACTGTTTGCCGACAAGGAGTTTTCTATCCCGGAGGAAGCATGACAACAATCAGCCTAAACAAACGAACAAATTGAAATACACTCATTTACTATTGGGGTTATCGGCATCAGTCTTCTGCGCCTGTTCCGATAACCTTACTGATTTTATCCAAAGCGATAGAAGCATAATCACAGGCAACTGCTGCCGGTTTATCAATAATCCGACAAACACCACTTCATTGCCTTCAGGCAGCCGGGCAGTGCTGAATGCCACCGGAAGTCTGCAATTAGAGAACCAAATTTTCACCTATTCGGGAGATGTGTGGGAAAGCGACTTACCCATCGCATGGACTGATTTATCGGGGACGACCGATATTGTTGCCTTATACCCCACTTATAAGGACAATCTGTATGATGACCTGTACCCGGAAGGACGATTGGAAGACGTGCTCTACATAAAAGACAGATTCGAGGCCGGACGGGGAATCGGTTTTCAATTTAAGCATCTCTTTTCCCGCCTCACCTTTCACATCAGTGAAGAATTACAAGGAGAAATAAAAGAGAAAATCAGACTGACAACTCCTGTCATTGTCGACAAGATTATTCCTGCCACGGCAGACCTGAAACTTGATGCAGAACAAAGCCATACGACCATCACCCCCGGAGATGCTTCCGAAAGCTATTCATTTATCATTCCTCCGAGCGAGAATATCGGTTTGAAGGTCGAGATTATCACCAATCATGCGAGCTTTGTCAAAGAATTGAACCCACAAGATTTCTTAAGCAATTACGAATATACATGCAATATCAAGATTCTTGATGAACAATCGAATATTGGCATTTCCTCTGCTGAAGATTTGATTGCATTCAGTTTATTAATCAATAATAAAGAATACAATGGTAAATCGCTGAGCGACTTCGGCATCACAAAAGACGGCGTTACCACTTATAGGCTTCTGAATGATATTGAATTGACGGACGAGGATTGTAAACGGATGAAGCCTATAGGAATGGACGGTAAAACATTAGAATATAAAGACATCTTTGACGGACAAGGATTCAGCATCTGCAATCTCACTCTTCCCAATACCAGTTCGGGAAAAAGCGGACTCTTCGGTCATACATCAGAAAATGCTATGATTAAAAATCTTTACATAAAGGGAGCAAAGCCCAATACTCAAAGAAAGTCGGACGCCGGAATACTGGTAGGTTACAATAAAGGCCATATCATAAATTGTTCAATTCAGAAATCGACGGTAAAATCCAATGCCCGTTCCGGTGGTATAGCGGCTTTTTCAACCGGAACCATTGTAAACTGTTCTGTTGTGTCTTGTCACCTGGAATCGCAAAGTGCCGGAGGAGCAGCAGGAGAAGCAAGCGGGAAAATAATAAATAGTTTCTTTGTTAATGACACTATAAAAAAAATACTACCGGAGCCAGTGCCGGTGGAATATATGGTAAAGGGAATGCAAATTCTTTAACAGTCATCAACTGTTATGTGGATTGTTCTTCAAATCAAAGTTCATTTGGCATAATCACCGGAGAAGCCAATTCCAGCAGAACCGAACATTGCTTTTACAAATATTACAGTGGAAAAAAAACCGGACTCAAGGAAAGTCAAATGACAAATACCTACAGTTATGATGCAAACTTCATCGGCTCGAACGGCAAATCCGTTTTATCTTCCCTCAATGAATGGGTGGACACAAACTCCCTCCTCTACCCCGAATACGAACTCAAACATTGGACAAGCGGAAACAATGAGATTCCCGCCATCTTCATCGGCATCAAATAAAAGCAATATCCATATATACCTGTCTCACAACAAAGGAAAGAATAAGCCCTTTCCTACGGACGGCTAAGTCTTTTTGAACGGCAGATTATTACGTCCTGCGGCAGTGGAACGTACGTCCTGCTACAGTGGAACGTACGTCCCATTACAGTGGGATATACGTCCTGCGGCAGCAGAACGTAATAACCGGACGCAGAAAAAGGCTTAACCCAAGGTAAGCAAACGCTTACCCTGTCCGAAGAAACAACCTAGAAAAAATGCAAGGAAATGACAAAGGAAAGCAACCAAGAAGACAGGGATATAAAAAAAGAGACTGTCCGTTTTGCCAGACAGTCCCTTTTACTAATATATATTGTTTGGATTAAAGAGCACCTACTTCGTGCAAAGCAGCGTTAGTCTTACGAACAGCAGCAGCACTTGCAGCAAATTTAGCTTTTTCTTCTTCGTTCAAAGGCAATTCAACGATCTTTTCAATACCATTCTTGCCCAAGATTACAGGAACGCCACAGCAAATGTCTGATTCACCGTATTCGCCTTCCAAATAAACCGAACAAGGAACCATCTTACCCTGATTGTGGATGATAGATTCAACCACGAATGCACCGGCTGCACCCGGAGCGTACCATGCAGAAGTACCCAGCAACTTAGTCAGAGTAGCACCACCTACCATAGTAGCGGCAGCAACTTCCTGCAATTTTTCTTCAGACAAGAAGTTAGAAACAGGCATACCTTTGTAAGTAGCGAAGCGAGTCAAAGGAATCATAGTAGTATCACCATGACCACCGATTACCATACCTTCCACTTCGTTTGCATTGCAACCCAAAGCCTGAGACAAGAAATATTTGAAACGTGAGCTATCCAAAGCACCACCCATACCGATGATTCTGTTCTTCGGCAAGCCCAAAGCTTTCAATGACAAATAAGTCATAGTATCCATCGGGTTAGAAATAACAACGATGATAGCGTCAGGAGAATATTTCAGAATGTTCTGAGCTACAGATTTAACGATACCTGCATTAACACCAATCAGTTCTTCACGAGTCATACCCGGCTTACGAGGAATACCTGAAGTGATAACAACAACATCAGAGTTTGCTGTTTTTTCATAATCGTTAGTGCAACCAACAATGTTTGTGTCGAAGCCCAACAACTGAGCTGTCTGCATCATATCCATTGCTTTACCTTCCGATACACCTTCTTTAACGTCCAGCATTACTACTTCGTCTGCCACTTCGTTAAAAGCAAGAACATTTGCACATGTAGCACCCTACGTTACCTGCGCCTACTACGGTTACTTTTGACATAATCTCTATTTTATTTAAAGTTGATAATAAAATCGTGTTCTTAAAAGCACTGCAAAGTTACAATGATATTCCGAATTAGGGGAAAAATTTCCATAATTATTTTCGGGCAGTATGCACAAAATATTGTACTTTTGCCCAAAATTCAATGTAACACTATGGATAAGAGCAAAAAAACTGATTATTGTCATTATTCTGCTGATTATTATCATCGGCGGAGTTTCTTTCTATGCTTTCCATCAGGCAAAGGAGAATAAAGAAATGAGCGAACTCTTTGCTGTCGAAAAGTTGGAAATGGAGAATGAGTACACCACTTTTGCAACGCAATATGATGAGCTTCAGGTGCAAATCAACAATGACTCCCTGCGCGAAAGACTGGAAAGTGAGAAATTGAAGACTCAACGACTGCTGGAAGAGTTGCGCCAGGTAAAAACAAGCAATGCCGCCGAAATCATGCGACTGAAAAAGGAGCTGAAGACTGTCCGCGCCGTATTGCGCACCTATGTCATCCAAATCGATTCACTGAACAAGCTCAATCAGGCTTTGGCAGAAGAAAACCAGGAAGTAAAACAGAAATATACGCAGGCAACCCGCCAAATCAGCAATCTGTCTCAGGAGAAAAAGAACCTGAACGAAAAGGTGACGTTAGCATCGCAACTGGATGCAACCGCCATCACTGTACTTCCCAAAAACAAGCGGGGAAAAACAGCCAAGAAGGTGAAAGATGTAAAGAAGATAGCTGTTTCCTTCACTATCGTCAAAAACATCACTGCCAAAACAGGCGAACGCACCTTATATATACGCATAGCCAAACCGGATAACGATGTATTGACCAAAAATGCATCCAACACATTCCCATACGAGAACCGCGAACTGACTTATTCTATCAAGAAATATATAGAGTATACAGGAGAGGAACAAAACGTGACTGTTTACTGGGATGTGGAAGAATACCTTCCGGCAGGCACTTACCATGTGTATATCTTTGCCGAAGGAACCATGATAGGGCAACAGGCATTCAGCATGAAATAAATTCCTTTATTGTATTATAAAAAGGGAGTGTGTCAAAACGTGGATAATGCTGTCGTTTAGTTTGTAGGGGCGAGGTTCGCTCGCCCGAAAACAGTTTGCTTTGTGTCTTCGGGCAGGCAAACCCTGCCCCTACAGCTGACGATGGGATAGACCGGTTTAGTTTTGACACACTCCTTTTTTTATATCTTTTTATTCGGCTGATATTGCCTATTCACATTTTAGTCGTATCTTTGCATCGTTGCATAAGCAACTTTAAACACATTAGCAACAACACTAAGATGAAGAGAATTTTCGGTTTTGTCCTGTCTATATGGGTATCAGTAGGGGTTTCAGCCCAACACACACTGACATTGGATAGTTGTCGTGCTATGGCACTAAAGAGCAACAAAGAGCTACGCATATCCGCCGAGAAAATAAATGTGGCGCATTATGAAAAGAAAGCTGCTTTTACGAACTACCTGCCCAAGATTGCCGCTATGGGAACGTATATGCGCACCCAAAAAAAGAAATCTCCTTATTAAGCAATGACCAGAAAGGAGCTATCGGCAACATAGGAACCGCCGCACAAGGGTCTATCCAAGAAACTTTCCAACAACTGGCCGCTTCCAGCCCCGAACTGGGCGCCCTGCTCCAGCCGCTGGCTCCGCTCATCCCCGGCATAGGGAACAAACTGAATGGCATAGGGCAAGGGCTGGTCGATGCGTTGCACACCGATACCCGCAATATGTATGCAGGTGCCGTCACTCTCACCCAACCCATCTTTATGGGAGGCAAAATTGCAGCCTACAACAAGATAACCCGATATGCCGAACAACTGGCCCAATCACAACATGCCACCGGCATGCAGGACATCATTCTCGGTACCGACCAAGCCTATTGGCAGGTCATCTCATTGGTAAACAAGAAAAAGCTGGCGGAAAGTTATCTCCGACTGGTACAGCAATTGGACAGCGATATAGACAAAATGATAGCCGAAGGAGTGGCTACCAAAGCCGATGGTCTCAGCGTAAAGGTGAAAGTAAATGAAGCCGAAATGAAACTGACGCAAGTGGAAGACGGACTGAGCCTTTCTAAAATGGTATTGTGCCAGCTTTGCGGCATTCCCTTGAATGAGGACATCCGATTGGCGGACGAAGAGGTAGAGAACCTCCTGATTGCCGATGAAGCACAGGCCTCCGACAATGTTGCCACTGCCCTTGCCAATCGCGAAGAACTGCGAAGCCTCGACCTGGCTGCCAAAATATATGCACAGAAAGTCAATGTCACCCGTGCCGAGTTCTTGCCCACTGTAGCCCTGACAGCCAATTATATGGTGACTAATCCTTCATTGGTCAACGGATTTGAGAACAAATTCCGCGGTATGTGGGCCGTAGGTGCAATGGTGAAAATACCCATTTGGAATTGGGGCGAAGGAATGTATAAGGTAAAAGCCGCCAAAGCCGAAGCCAATATTGCCCGCTATCAGTTGTCGGACGTAAAAGAAAAGGTGGAGCTGCAAGTCAATCAGGCCACCTTCAAAGTAAATGAAGCCGGAAAGAAACTGGCAATGGCTACCAAGAACATGGAAAAGGCGGAAGAAAACCTCCGTTATGCCAAGCTGGGATTCAGTGAAGGAGTTATCCCCACCAGCAACGTACTGGAAGCACAAACAGCATGGTTGTCGGCTCAATCGGACAAAATAGATGCACAGATAGACGTGAAACTGACTCAAGTATATCTACGCAAATCAATGGGAACATTAAAATAAGAACAAGATATGGCAGAAAGAACACAACGCAGCAACATTTTGCTGGCATTCATTTCACTGACGGCAGTCATTGCAGTCGTGTCTCTGATAGGTTTCTTCACATTGGGCAAAGGTCCCGAAATTATTCAGGGACAAGCTGAAGCAGACGAATACCGTGTGTCCGGAAAAGTCCCGGCACGCATTCTTGAACTCCGTGTAAAAGAAGGAGATAAGGTAAAAGCCGGCGATACCCTGGTTATCCTCGAAGCTCCCGATGTGATGGCAAAGCTGTCGCAGGCACAAGCTGCCGAACAAGCAGCCCGGGCAATCAGCGAGAAGGCACAGCGAGGGACTCGCCGGGAACAGTTGCAAGCTGCTTTCGAAATGTGGCAGAAAGCCAAAGCCGGAGTAGAAATTGCCGAGAAGTCATACAACCGTGTGAACCGACTCTTTGAGCAAGGCGTGATGTCCGCACAAAAGCGCGATGAAGCCAAAGCACAATTTGACGCAATGGCAGCCACCGAAAAAGCTGCCCGTTCACAGTACGAAATGGCTAAGAATGGCGCCCAGCAGGAAGACAAAGCAGCTGCCGCCGCACAAGTGGAACGTGCCAAAGGAGCAGTTGCCGAGGTATCTTCCTACATGGATGAGACCATCCTCACAGCTGCTGCCGACGGTGAAGTGACCGAAATATTCCCCAAAGTGGGCGAGCTGGTCGGCACCGGTGCTCCGATTATGAATATCGCCCGACTGGATGATATGTGGGTGACTTTCAATGTGCGCGAAGATTTCTTGAAAGACTTCACTGTGGGAGAAGAAATCAACGCCTTTATTCCGGCATTCGATAAAGAAGTGAAATTCAAAGTGACTTACATGAAAGACCTTGGCACATACGCCGCTTGGAAGGCAACGAAAACAACCGGACAGTTTGACTTGAAGACATTTGAAGTGAAAGCCGTTCCTGTGGAGAAAGTAGAAGGCTTACGCCCCGGAATGAGCGCCATTATAGAGAAATAAATGAGAACAACGCATATCATCTTCCAGATAGCCAAGCGCGAAGTGTTCCGCATCGCCACAAGGCCGCTATACCTGTTTTGCATGGTAATAGCTCCTTTGTTCTGCTACATCTTCTTTACTACGCTGATGTGGAACGGACTTCCCACGGATATGCCGGCAGGGGTTGTCGACTTGGACAATACAGCAACCACCCGCAACATTATCCGCAACCTGGATGCCTTTCAGCAAACCAAAATTGTGGCACATTATGCCGGCTTTGCCGATGCGCGCAAAAAGCCATGCAGGAAGGAAAGATTTATGCTTTTTACTTTATTCCCGAAGGTACAACGGCAAAGGCACTTGCCAGTCGTCAGCCCAAGGTTTCTTTTTATACCAATTATTCTTATCTGGTAGCCGGCTCACTGCTTTATAAAGACCAACGCACCATGTCCGAACTGGCAAGCGGTGCCATCGGTCGCGCCACTTTGCGTGCCAAGGGTGCTACCGACGACCAAGCCGTGGCTTTCCTGCAACCTATTGTCATTGATTCTCACATACTGAACAACCCATGGTTGAACTATTCCGTTTACCTGAGCAATACCATTATACCGGGTATCTTGATGTTACTGATATTCATGACCACCATCTATACCATCGGAAGTGAAATAAAAGGCAATACCCAGAAAGAATGGATGCAAATGGCCGATAATTCCGTCACTTTGGCTCTATCCGGCAAACTGTTGCCACAGACCCTCATATTCTTTATCATGGCCACCTTTTATAATGTATACCTGTATGGATTCCTGCATTATCCGTGCAACAGCGGTATTCTCCCCATGCTCTTGGCAGGACTGTTGCTGGTATTGGCATCACAAGCCTTTGGCATTTTCTTGTTCGGACTGTTCACCACCATGCGGCTTGCTTTAAGCACAGCTTCGCTATGGGGAGTCATTTCCTTCTCCATTTCAGGAATGAGCTTTCCCGTCATGGCTATGAATCCTGTGTTGCAGGGATTAGCCTGTCTGTTTCCGTTACGGCATTACTTCCTCATCTACGTCAACCTGGCACTCAACGGCTATCCCTTGATTTATGCATGGCATTCGGTAGTAGCATTGATGCTTTTCATGCTATTGCCTTTCTTCATACTGAAAAGGCTTCGCACCGTGCTATTGCACTATGTATATATCCCTTAAAAAACTAACCGGTTATGAAAGAGAAGAGATTCAAAGAGATAGTTTCGGAAGGCATTGCAGACCTGTTCTATATCTGGTGGCAAGAGCTGAAGGCTGTGGTAAAAGACCAAGGTGTATTGATTTTCTTTATCTTGGTTCCATTGGGATATCCACTACTTTATACCTTTATATATACGAACGAAACCGTCCGCGAAGTACCAGCAGTGGTAGTAGACAATAACCGTTCCACGCTCAGCCGGGAATATCTGCGATTGGTGGATGCCGGTCCCGACCTCCACATTGTTTCTCATTGTGCGGATATGGAAGAGGCCAAGGCATTGCTGAAGGAGGGAAAAGCATATGGCATCATTTATATTCCCGAAAGCTTCAGCCGAGATATTGCCAAAGGCATCCAGACCCGCGTCACACTTTACTGCGACATGAGCGGAATGTTATACTACAAAGCCATGCTGACTGCCAATACCAATGCATCGCTGACCATGAACAAGCAGATAAAGATAGAACGCTCCGGCAACACCACCGAGCGTCAGGACGAAGTCAGCTCCTCACCCATCGAGTATGAAGACATCTCTATCTTCAACCCGCAAAACGGATTTGCCGGCTTTCTGATTCCTGCCGTATTGATGCTCATCATTCAGCAAACCCTGCTGCTGGGTATCGGTTTATCTGCCGGAACAGCCCGTGAAACCAACCGTTTCCGCGACTTAGTTCCTTTAAGCCGCCATTATCACGGCACACTCCGCATTGTATTGGGCAAGTCACTTACCTATTTCATGATTTACGTCATCATGTCGGTCTATATGCTTTGTCTGGTACCCAAGATGTTCAGTCTGGTGCAGATAGCACAGGCAGGCACACTTTTCGCTTTTGTACTACCTTATATATTGGCATGCATTTTCTTTGCGATGACTTGCTCTATCTTTATCCACCACCGCGAAGCCTGCATGATGATATATGTATTCACTTCCGTGCCGTTGCTATTCATTTCGGGCATTTCATGGCCCGGTTCCGCCATTCCTGAGTTTTGGAAAGTTGTTTCATGGATATTTCCCTCCACTTTCGGCATCAACGGCTTTGTACGAATCAATAATATGGGGGCTACACTGCCCGATGTTGCCACAGAGTATCACGCCCTATGGCTACAAGCGGGCATTTATTTCCTCACTACTTGCATTGTCTATCGCCGACAGATAACCCTCAGCCGTACACATGTATATGCAAGACTGAAAGAGATAAAAAACAGACATAAACCCAAAGAGGTCTGAATTTGTTTTATAAACCTAAAAAGAAAGACTTATGAAGAAAATTTTCATGCTGGCCTGCGCCTGCCTATTGATTGCTGCATGCAACAGTAACAAAAAAGAGTACAGACAATACTACTATTGCTGCCGACACCGAAGTCGCCGATATGCATAATGCAGAAAACGCATTGGACTACGATGGGACTTACACCGGAACATTCCCTGCTGCAGATTGCCCGGGTATCAACATCACCCTTACGCTGAACAAGGATAAGACATTTACTCTTGTCTCAGAATACATCGACAGAAAAGATGCCACCTTCACCGATAAGGGAAACTATACCATCGAAGGTAACCTGATAACTCTGCAGAATGGAACAGAAAAGAATTACTATAAAGTAGGCGAGAATACGCTGACTGCCCTTGATCGGGACAAGCAAGAAATAACCGGTGAGTTGGCAGAACACTACATATTACATAAACAACAATAATTGAAAAATTCTCCCAATAATGAGGGTGTCAAAGTCAACTTCAGAGAAAAGAAGTTTTAATCTGAAACCTGACACCCTATATCAATTCTTATATTTATCAGCTACAATCTGTAACTTTTCAGGGAGCAAAGCATTGATAATACTGTTATTTTGCCGGTAGAGGCGAGGTTCGCTCGTCAGAAAACAGTTTGCTTTGCATATTACTCCCAAGGTCGTGACCGTTGGTTCGGGCAGGCAAACCCTGCCCCTACAGTTGACGATTCGATAGGCCGTTTTAGTTTTGAACACCCTCTTACAGTAAATAGGATAATAGTTACTCCGGATTTTTGGTACGCCTTCAGACAGATTTTTCCCCCTCCCTCCCATCTTTTATCACTTTCCTCCGTTTTATTCATGGCTTTTTACTACCTTTGCGCCCATCAATCAACAGATTAAACATGAAAGAATTTATACAGATACTCCGTCGGTTCGTACCTCCCTATAAGAAGTACCTAGCTTTAAGTACTCTATTCAATATATTATCAGCCGTTTTAAACATCTTCTCCTTCTCACTCATCGTGCCCATACTGAGCATCCTGTTCCAGATGGAGAAAGCCACTTATACTTTTATGCCGTGGGGCTCGGATGCTTCGCTCAAGGACATCGTCATCAACAACTTCCAATATTATATCACCGAGCTCATCAATCAATACGGTCCCAGCACCACCCTGTTGCTGTTGGGACTGTTCATGGCGTGCATGACCTTCCTGAAGACAGGATGTTATTTCCTCTCTTCCGCTACCATGATTCCCATTCGTACCGGTATTGTCCGCGATATCCGGGTTCAGCTCTATAAGAAGCTGCTCAGCCTTCCTCTCGGCTTCTTTTCGGAAGAAAGGAAAGGCGACATCATTGCCCGCATGAGCGGCGATGTGAACGAGATAGAAAACTCCATCATGTCCTCATTGGACATGTTGCTCAAGAATCCTATTCTTATTATCTCTTATTTCACTACACTTATTATTATCAGCTGGCAACTCACCTTATTTACCATTGCCATCGTGCCCATCATGGGCTGGGTAATGGGAACAGTAGGAAAGAAGCTGAAACGCGGCTCGCTCATCGCCCAAGGACAATGGAGTGACTTAATGTCACAACTTGAAGAAACACTCGGTGGTCTGCGCATCATCAAGGCTTTCAACGCAGAAAAGAAAATGAACACCCGCTTCACCGAATCCAACAACCTATACCGCAACACCATCAACCACGTCAACATCCGCCAGCAAATGGCACACCCGATGAGTGAGTTTCTGGGAACGATACTCATTGTCATCGTATTGTGGTTCGGAGGTACGCTGATATTACACAATAACAGCACCATCACCGCGCCTTCTTTTATCTTTTACCTGACCATCCTCTACAGTGTTATCAACCCGCTGAAGGATTTCTCAAAGGCAGGATACAATATTCCCAAAGGGCTTGCCAGCATGGAACGTGTAGACAAAATCCTGATGGCGGAAAATAAGATGAAGATAAGTCCGAACCCTGTTCCCGTCGGTCCGCTGAAGGAGAAAAAATAGAATTCCGCGATGTCTGCTTCAAATACGAAAACCAATGGGTGCTGCAAGACATCAACCTCACCATAGAAAAAGGGAAAACGGTAGCACTCGTCGGACAGTCGGGCTCAGGAAAATCAACCATGGTAGACCTTATTCCCCGTTATTACGATGTACAACAGGGTGCAGTCCTGATAGACGGTATCAATGTAAAGGATACTACACTGCACGACTTGCGCAGCATTATGGGAAATGTAAATCAGGAAGCTATTCTGTTTAATGACACTTTCTACAACAATATCTCCTTCGGTGTGGAGAATGCGACCATGGAACAAGTGATTGAAGCTGCCAAGATAGCCAATGCACACGATTTCATCATGGCAAGCGAAAAAATGGTTACGACACCATGATTGGCGATCGGGGCGGTAAACTTTCGGGCGGTCAGCGGCAACGTATCAGCATTGCCCGGGCAATCCTGAAAAATCCGCCTATCCTCATTTTGGATGAAGCTACTTCGGCCCTTGACACCGAAAGCGAACGAATGGTGCAGGACGCTTTGGAGAAATTAATGAAAAACAGAACAACCATTGCCATTGCACATCGGTTGTCCACCATCCGCAATGCAGATGAAATCTGCGTTTTTACACGAAGGACGCATTGTGGAACGCGGAAAGCACGAAGACTTATTAGCCATGGACGGATACTACAAAAAACTGTGCGATATGCAACAAATGAGCTAATCCTCAGCACAACAAACCATAAGTAGAGCTGTCCAGGCATCCCGCCGGACTGTCTCACCGGTACGAAAATAGACAATCACTAATTTAATGCACCCTCTTTGCATTAATTAACCCTCCTTGCATTGATTGATTACGATAATTTCGGCTCAGTTGTAATTCTTGGGGGATTAATATTTGTTAATTTCCCTTTATGCATACACCTTTGCTAATCTATACAGAAAGAACCTCTTATCTACTACTCCACGAAATGAAGCCCTAAATGCTTTAATTTTTTGCATTAAAAAGCTTCCGCAGCAGCATTTGTGCTTCTGTTCACAAAAGTAGTTTAATATCCGTTCGTAATGATTCTCAATGGAATTGGCAACAGTAGTGAATGTATCATAACCAAACTCCTCAATTTCATTATACCAAAGTGCCAGTTTGGCACGAGCCACATCTTTATCTGTATAGTCTGAAAATATCTTCCCTAATCGTAGTGCGTAATAATAGTACACGGATTTTATATCCGGGAATTGTTCAAAAAGTAGTTTGGCTCTTACCTTCTGGCTTTGCAGCCACTTGTCCGGAGCCTTAAACAGCAGGTACCGGCTTCTGGCCAACAACTGTCTGAGTGTATCTCCATTGCTAAACACTTTAGGTTCATAACTTTCCCCCCTTGGCTTTAGCTTCCTTGATTTTCCTGTTCTCATCCTTCATTACTTGCCAGCGATAAGCGATCCGAAGGTCTTGTACAGCTTCATAAACCAACTTTGAGACATGGAAACGATCCACTACCTGCATAGCCCCGGGAAAACAACGTTTTTGCTATTTTCTGCATACTGCCGGCCATATCAAGTGTAATTTCCTTTACTTGGTTGCGCTTATCGGCATCTATTTTGAGAAGCACATTGATAACATCCTCTGCTTTAGTTCCCTTTACAATAGCTACAATGGTGCCTTTTCGACCATGCTTATCCCGATTGGTAAGGATTGTATATAGTTCGCCTTTTGCTTAAAGCCGTTTCATCAATACATAAATGATAACCTATATTTTTTAGGATAAAGAATAAAGTCTTCAGCATGTTCCTTCTGATTCCAATTATTGAAATCACTTAAATGTTCTTTGTATTGAGTCTGGAGTTGCTTGCCATCCATACAGTAATGTTCTGCTACACTTTGGCAACTAACCGCATGATTGTCTAAGTAACGCTTTTAAAAAAGCTCCGAACTCAGCTGTTATGCGAGTACCGGAGGCTACTAAGTTCAATCACGACTATAAGTTTGTCCTGTTTCCGGGTCTTCCCAACGACGCCGCTTGATGCGTAGATATACAGCCTTGCCGCGAACAGGAAAGTCTTGCACTTCTATTTCCGGGAAGAAACCTTTGGAATGTAGATGTAAATGGGAATGCTCTTGAGGAATGGAAGGCTTTTTCCTCAAGAAAAAAAAAAATGAAGCAAGTCTCTTGAGAGACATGGTTAACCAGGTCAAAATAGTCAAGCAGCAGGCCTGCAGGAAAGAACAAGCTCAACATCTCCAGTGGAGTGGCAGGGGGTTGAAGGTTCTGTTTCATGCCACAAAGATAGTGTTTTTAACTAATTCCCCCAAGTTTTCAAACTGAGCCATAATTTCGTAAGTTTGCGAAAACATCGTAATTAATTCATATACTTATGGAAAAACTAACAATACAAGAAGAAGAAGTGATGCTCTACATTTGGAGCATAGGAGATTGCTTTGTTAAAGAAATTGTTTCAAAATTTCCTGATCCCAAACCGCCATACACCACAGTCGCTTCCATTGTCAACAACCTGAAGCGTAAAGGTTATGTGGCTGCTCAACGCTTTGGAAACACCTACCAATATACTCCATTGATAAAACAAAGCGAATACAAGCGTACATTCATGGGAGGAGTAGTACAGAACTACTTTGCCAACTCTTACAAGGAGATGGTGTCTTTCTTTTTGCCAAAGAACAAAAAGATTTCGGCAGATGACTTGAAAGACATTAATCAACCTGATAGAAAAAGGAAAAGAAAAAATAACCTCATCAACAAGTCAATACTATGACTCCCGAACTTATCTACATGCTGAAAGTGAATGTAGGCATTGCCTTATTCTATGCTTTCTACAAACTGTTTTGCGGCAGCGACACATTCTTTAAGTGGCGTCGGATTGCTCTGCTCAGCTTTCTTACGCTTTCTTTCCTTTACCCATTGCTCAACATACAGACATGGATAAAAGAACAGCCTGCCATATATGAACTGACAGACTATTATACACTTTTAATCACCGGCAACACAAACACAAATAATGAAATAGTAACCACCGCGGTTACTGCTCCTACTCCCACGCTAATGACCTTGTTTACATGGGTATATTTTATCGGAGTAGCGCTGCTCTCCGCCCGGTTCATCATCCAATTGCTCAGCATCTTCCGGCTCTCTTTGATAAGTAAGGAAGAAACAGTAAATGGAATTCGGATAAAAAACCTTCCTTATCCGAACAATCCTTTCTCATTCTGGCATTGGGTTTTTATCTATCTTCCGGAGCTGAAAGAAAATGAGAGACAGGAAATCCTGACACATGAACTGACTCATACACGTCAGCTCCATTCCATTGATGTCATTGCCAGTGAGGTAGTGAATATCATCTGTTGGATGAATCCTTTCATGTGGCTGTTGAAAGGTGAAATCAGGCTGAATTTGGAATACCTTGCCGACCACACGGTCATGGAGTCGGGAACCAACAGGCAACAGTACCAGTATCATTTGCTGGGACTTGCCAACCAACACAAACAAACCGGTTTATATAATAACTTCAACTTATTACATTTAAAAAAACGCATTATTATGATGAACAAAAGAAGAACCCGCACAGCAGGTCGTATCAAGTATGCCCTGTTTGCACCGCTGACCGCTGCTCTACTCTTGGTCAGCAACATTGAAACGGTGGCACGGACTACCGAACGTATCACCAATGAGGTGGTCGAAACGGTAGCAGCCATCCAAACACCCAAACCCGGAGCTGTAGACACACCAGCAGTTTACCAAGACAACGATCAGATATTTACCATTGTTGAGGTAATGCCTGAATTCGTTGATGGCGGAATGCAAGGATGTCTAAAGTTCCTTATGGATAACACCAAGTATCCCGAACAAGCCAAGAGAGATAAAATATCAGGCAAAGTATCGGTTAAGTTCGTTATCGAAAAAGACGGAAGCATTACGGATGCCAAAGTCGTAAGAACTGACAACCCGGTATTCAATGAAGAAGCATTGAGAGTGGTTAACTCCATGCCCAAGTGGAAACCGGGTAAACAAAGAGGTAAGGAAGTAAGAGTATCCTACACTGTCCCTGTTATATTTTCATTAGACGGCAAAGGTTATCAGAAAGCAATGAGTACAGCTAAGGGTAATACCAAAAGCAATGCAACGCAAGCTCAATCCGGCTCCGATTTCGATGAAAACCAACTATTTCAGATTGTAGAAGAAATGCCTGAATTTCCCGGTGGTATGGGGGCTTGTTTAAAATTCCTCATGGCTAATACCGAATATCCGGAAAAGGCAAAAGCTCAGAAAGTGGAAGGAAAGGTATCTGTTAAGTTTGTTGTAGAAAAAGACGGTTCAATCAGTAATCCCCAAATTATAAAAGGTGGTAACCCATTGCTCAACGATGAAGCATTACGAGTGGTCAATTCCATGCCCAAGTGGAAACCCGGAAAACAAAGAGGTAAAGTTGTACGCGTAGGATATACTGTTCCGATTATTTTCAAGTTACAATAAAGAAATCTATCATTCATAAGAGGGTGTACTTCAAAATGTGAAGTACATCCTCTTTGATATCTGACATCTCAATATGTAGAATAACGTCTCTTACAACAGGTTATTTGATCCCAACACGGTCAACATGGAATATCCTAATATCAGTCCTATGATTCCCATTATAATACCCACTTTCTCCATATCCTTTTTGCTGAATCATGCCGGTGGCATGTGCCAAAGCATTGGGAGGAGTAGATATAGGAAGTACCATGGCTAAGGAAGAACCTATGGCAATACCGATAAGCAACGTTTCCACACCACCTAAAGGCAACAAATTTTCACGCATACTGACACCTGCAATTGCCAAAATGGGGACTAACAAAGCAGCAGTAGCCGTATGAGAAATAAAATTGGCCATTGCATAGCAAATAAGACCGGAACCGACAATCATCAATATAGGAGGCCAAGTGTTAAACGGAATAGCCTCAATCATGTGTTGAGCCAAACCTGTTTCTTGCAAAGCAACACCTAATGCAAAACCTCCTGCCACCATCCAAAGCACACTCCAACTGATTTCTTCCAAATCTCTCTTTGTTATGATTCCTGTTACACAGAACACTGCCACAGGTATCATGGCTACTACATTTGAATTGACTCCGTAAACTTGTCCGACATCCACAAAAAGTACCGTTACGGCAAAAAGTAATATAAACCAAGATAGAACGCCAATCTTTTTTTGCTTCACCTTCTATATGCAACTCAATAGTCTTCTGCTTGAAAGGGAATAATCGCAACAAAATAAACCAAGCAATGAATAATACCACAATAGTATAAGGCAGCATGAATCCCATCCACTCACCGAAACCTATGTTCAGATTCAAACCTTCAGGGTCATTCAAATACTTCAATGCAATAGCATTGGGCGGAGTACCAATAGGGTAGCCATACCGCCCACATTAGCAGCAACCGGAATAGCCATAGCCAAACCAATTTTTCCTTTTCCATCAGCCGGAAGTGCTTTCAGCACAGGAGTCAAAAAGGTCAACATCATGGCAGCCGTGGCAGTGTTACTGAGAAACATAGAAAACACTGCAGTCACCAAAATAAAACCTAATAACACGTAGCGCGACTGAGTACCGAAAGGCCGTAGCATAACACGTGCCAACAACACATCCAATCCACTCTTAGTAGCGGCAATCGCCAAAATAAATCCACCAATGAAAAGCATAATAATAGGGTCGGCAAAACAGTGCATAATGGATTTATACTTCACTGCTTTTCCCAATTCCTCAGCAGGAATACCTTGCACGAAGAACCATAGGCTGCTGTCCGAAACAGTGAGTAACAATAAAACTACAATCAGCACAGAAGTAGTCCATGCCGGAACTGCCTCGAACACCCACATAAACGTTGCAAAAATAAATATGGAAATTAATCTTTGTTCAATAACAGTCAGCCCCTCCACCCCGAAGATTTCGATAGGCAAACACCATAATACAAGAGATACAACAATGGCTATTGCCAGCTTCACAAACCGTGATACACTTTTTTTATTTTCAGCTAAACGTTTAGCTTTCTTCAAATTTTGATAGGCTTCCACCAAAGCGAAGCCATGAAATATTTTATACATAGTACTAGATTAAATGGTTATTCATTTCAAAAGAAAGTACAAAACAGACTTCCATTTAAAATTAAAGAATATAAAAAATGAAAATAAACAGGAGAATGTGCCCCATAGCAATAAGCTTACCTCCAGCATATTCTCCTGTAAAAGTTCAATGCATCGTTACTTTTTCAACTCTACAATATGTGTCGGTGCTTGCTCGGCATTACGCTTCTCTGTCTGTTTCACTACATTTTCCGCCAATTCCAAGAAAGCACGTCCCGTGATAGTCGTTTCGTCCAAAGCAGCAGGAGTACCCTTATCACCATTCTCACAAATACTCTGTACGATAGGAATCTGCCCCAGCAAAGGAACATTCATATCTTCTGCCAACTGCTTCGCACCTTCTCTGCCAAACAGATAATATTTGTTTTCGGGCAGTTCGGCAGGAGTAAACCATGACATATTCTCTATCAATCCGAGAATGGGCACATTCACCTTATCATTGGTATACATATTAATACCCTTACGCGCATCAGCCAGTGCTACTTGCTGCGGTGTGCTGACAATCACAGCTCCCGTAATGGCAAGTGTCTGTACCAAAGTAAGATGAATATCGCTGGTGCCCGGGAGGAGTATCAAGAATGAAATAATCCAATTCACCCCAATTAGCATCACCTATCAATTGCTTCAAGGCATTGCTTGCCATGCCGCCGCGCCACAAAGTCGCTTGGTCGGGATCTACAAAAAAACCGATGGAAAGCAATTTGATGCCATACTTCTCAATCGGAATAATCAAATCGCGTCCGTCAATCTGCTCGGCGTATGGGCGTGCATCTTCCACCTGAAACATTTTAGGCATGGAAGGACCGAATATATCGGCATCCAGCAAACCTACTTTATAACCCAACTTAGCCAATGCTACTGCAAGATTGGCAGCTACGGTAGATTTACCTACCCCTCCTTTGCCTGAGGAAACAGCAATAACATTCTTCACCAAAGGAAGCATCTTTCCCGGTTCGGGGCGTGCCGCCTGACGGCTCTCCGTAGAGATAGTTACTTGAACATCAGGAGATACATAAGTATGAATAGCTGTTTCGGCAGCCTTCAACATAGATTTCATAAACGGGTCGGTGGGCTTCTCAAATATCAGAGAGAAACTGACAGACATTCCGTCAATACGGAGATTGTCGGCAACCATCTCCGCTTCAACTAAATTCTTTCCCGTTCCGGGATAACGCACCGTTGCCAGAGCGTCTAAAATCAATTTCGGATATAAGGTCATAATTTACATATTTATTATTTACTTGTTTGCAAACCGCTTCGCTTGCTGCGGTTGTAACTGCGATACTCGTCCAGCTCTATTTCCACATCGGGTTCGCGCAACTCTCCTTCCTGCGGCAAACGGAACTTCATATATTTGATATTCAAACCACGGTCCAGCCATTGTTGTTCATAATAAGTGCGAATGCCCAAGATATCGTCCACAAGTCCCGAATGATACAAATCTTCGGTCAGGAACTCGACGGGAAGACGATTCTCCTCCACCATATAGCGAGTGTAAGTGAACATAAAATTGCTGTCTGTCTTCAAATGAATTAATCCGTCCGGTTTCAAGAACTTGCGATAACGGTTCATAAAATAAGTAGAAGTGAGCCGTTTGGTAGCCTTCTTCATCTGAGGGTCAGAGAAGGTGAGCCACATTTCACTTACCTCGCCGGGAGCAAAGAAGCGTTCGATAATTTCAATATTGGTACGCAGAAATGCCACATTCTTCATGCCTGCTTTCAGCGCATCTGTGGCGCCTGTCCACATACGGGCTCCTTTTATGTCTACTCCGATAAAGTTCTTATCAGAATACATACGTCCCAATCCCACGGTATATTCCCCGCGTCCGCATCCCAGTTCAAGCACAATCGGGTTATCATTCTTAAAAAGTCACGATTCCAGTTCCCTTTCATCTCAAACGGAACATTATCGACCACCGAATAGGGATATTCAAACACGTGCGGGTAGTCACGCATATCTGCAAATTTCTCCAGTTTTCCTTTTCCCATGCAAATTCTTATGATTATTGTTTTGTCGGGCAAAGGTAGGGAATATCTAAGAAAGAGAAAAAAATAAAGGCTTGCAATTCGCTTGCAAACCTTATTATTCTTTATCTATTAATCGAGAATAGTAACCCAGTTATGAGTATCAGGTTCATCACCATACTGAATGGCACGCAACTTTGTGTACAGCTTAGTACAAATCGGTCCCGGTTTACCATCTTTCGAGATAACATACGATTTGTTGTTTTCCAAATCATCAATTCGCTGAATGGGGCTGATAACGGCTGCTGTTCCGCAAGCACCCGCTTCTTCGAAAGTTTCCAGTTCTTCTTCGGGAACAGGACGGCATTCCACTTTTATACCCATATCCTCTGCCAGTTGCATCAGGCTCTTGTTAGTGATGGAGGGCAGGATGGAAGTGGATTTCGGAGTGATATACGTATTGTTTTTGATGCCGAAGAAGTTGGCGGCACCACACTCGTCCATGTATTTCTTTTCTTTGGCATCCAAATAGAACTCGCAAGAGTAGCCCAAGTCATGTGCTTTCTTATTGGCACGCAGACTGGCGGCGTAGTTTCCACCTACCTTGTAACGACCGGTTCCATAAGGAGCCGCACGGTCAAACTCACGGATGATAACGTACGGATTAGTAGAGAAACCTCCCTTAAAATAAGGCCCGACGGGAGTTACGAATACCACAAACATATATTCGTTGGCAGGATGTACACCTACCTGTGCACCTGTACCGATAAGCAACGGGCGGATATAAAGAGAAGCGCCGCTTTCATATGGCGGAATGAAACGCTCATTGGCTTTCACCACCTTCTTCACTGCTGCAAGAAAAGTCTCTGTCGGCAATTCAGGCATCAGTATACCGTTACATGTACTCTGCAAACGCTGTGCATTGGCTTCCGGACGGAAAATACGGATTTTACCGTCCTTACCGCGATACGCTTTCAATCCTTCAAAAGCTTCCTGTCCATAATGCAGACAAGTGGCTGCCATGTGAATGTTCAATGTTTCTTCCGAACAAAGTTCCAATTCTCCCCATGCACCGTCGCGATAGTAACAACGTACATTATAGTCTGTCTTCATATAACCGAAGGACAGATTCGCCCAATCAATCTCTTTCATTGTGTATGCTTTTAATGTTATTATTTACGATTGCGAGCAAAATTAAGGTTTATATTTGCAAATTCCAACCAAATGAAAAGAATTGTTTATCATTGATCTTCCTCTTCCAATATTTTCTTGATTTCTCCGTCAGCCTTATAAAGCTTCTCACGACAGAACTTAATGAGTTCCTGCGCCTCCTTAAGGCTTTCGCCCAGACTGTCGATATTCAGTTCATTGCTATCGATGCGGGTTACTATCTCTTCAAGGCGCTTCATGGCCTGTTCGTATGTCTGTTTCTTTGCTGCCATATACTTTGAATGTTATTTATCGGTGATTACTATACTTTCTACTTCTCCTTTTGCAAAACGGGTGACGAGTTTGTCGCCCTCCTTCAGGCAGGAAGCATCCGTGACTGCTTTGCCTTCTTTAAGGATAATGCTGTAACCGCGTTTCAGCAGATGTTCGGGCGAGGCTGCCTTTATCTGTTGCTCCAGGAACCGGAGACGATGATTCTCTTCCGTCAGTTTCTTCTGCAACAGACTGCCCAATTGCTTCTCAACCAATTCCAACCGATGACTTTCCCTCATCAACCGGGATTGCAAATTGACTTCCATCTGCCTGATTACACGTTCCTGCCGATAACGTTCTTCGCGTAAGCGCATCCGGGTTTGCATCGGTATACGTTCCACCAGGCGGGTGAGTCTTGTCTTTTCCCTCTCCATCCGGGTAGTGACCGCATAAAGAATGGACGAAGCATAATCTTCCAGCGTTTCGGCCGTGCTGCGCAGATGGTTGATGAGAAACTCGGCAGCAGCTGTCGGAGTTTTTACACGTGTATGCGATACACTGTCAAGAACAGTATCGTCGCGTTCATGACCGATGCCGGTAATGACAGGCAACGGAAACTGCGCGCAATTTGCCGCCAGGTCGTATGTATCAAAGCCCGAAAGATCGGAAGTGGCACCGCCTCCCCGGATAATGACCACCACATCCCAATCATCGCGCCGCGCATTGATGGTATCGAGAGCCGCAATGATTGTCTCCTCCACCCTGTCACCCTGCATGACGGCAGGAAAAAGACGCGGATAGAATACAAAGCCATACGGATTATGTTCCAGCTGATTACAGAAATCTCCGTAACCTGCTGCCGTGGCCGATGAAATGACAGCAATCCGCTGAGTGAGCAAAGGGAGTTCCAACTCTTTATTCAGGGTAAGGACGCCTTCTTCGTCCAACTGTTTCAATATTTCACGCCGGCGACGCGCCATGTCTCCCAATGTATAGGTGGGGTCGATATTGAGTACGGTCAGCGAATAACCATAAAGTTCGTGAAACTCCACCGATACTTCCACCAATACCTTGATACCCGCCACAAATGCCTGTCCGGTCTCTTCCTCAAAGTAAGGTTTCAGCAGGCGATACACATTATTCCAAATCGTTCCCCGTGCCTTGGCTATCAGATTGTTTCCTCTCGGCTCTTTTTGCACAAATTCAAGGTAACAATGACCGGAGTAGTTGTTGCGCACATCGCTCAGTTCCGCCTGCAGCCAATAAGTATCGGGCATACAAGAGGTAATACTGCGCTTTACCAGCGCATTCAGTTCATATAAAGACAGAGGATGTGCATCCATTATTTTCTTTTCTTTAATTCCGTTTGATAAGCTTTCCAAATATTTGAAACGCCATAGCCATAAATATTATCGGGAGCATCTGCCCGGTCTGCCGAACGACGTACCGCTTCTATCACCTCCTTTGCCGTGAGCCACGGACATGCCTGCCAGAAACAAGCCACCAGTCCGCAAAATGTGGGCGATGCAAACGAAGTTCCATTGGCACGCGACACTGTCCCGTCATTTCCGGCCACCGCAGAACTTACCCCCACTGCCATTACATCAGGTTTTTACGCGACCGTCTGCCGTATTACCGACAGAAGAGAAATCTGCATTCACCAGATTTTTATCCATGGCACCCACGGTAATGACATTCTCCGCATCTCCCGGAGGAGTCAGCTTCTTCCAAGTACCGCGACCGGAATTGCCGGCACTGCACACCACTACCAGTCCTTTATCGGCAGCCATCGAAGCCGAATGTGACATCAGAGAATAATGCCCGTCCAAGTCACGATAACGATAATTACACGTTTTATCGTCAAACTCATAATAACCCAACGAAGTATTCACCACATCGACTCCCACGCTATCGGCAAATTCCAAAGCCGCTGCCCAGTAATCTTCCTCCACCGGCTGCTCCGTATCATCGTCTTCACTGCGAAGCAACCAATATGAAGCTTCGGGTGCGGTCCCTACCAATACGTCCGGTTGGTTGGCAGCCAAACACGATAACACTTTCATGCCGTGATAGTTCTCGGCATAAATATCCGACTGCGGATTTACAAAGTCACGAATACCCAAAAGATGCATTTTCTTGAAAAACTTCATCTCGTCGGCATTATAAAAACCTGCATCGATGACTGCAATCTGCATTCCTTCCCCCTTGAACCCTGCGGCATGGAGGCTGTCTCCCCGGTGAACCGCAATCTGCCGGTAAGCCTGACCGTAATAATTATCTGTTTTCGAGAACTTGTTCGTCACCTCTTTCCTGCGCTCCGGGTTACGAGCCGGAATACTGTCGGGAGAAGTCCATACCTTCTTTGTTTTCGTGACAAAAGGCAGCCTCGCTATTTGTTCTATCAAGGTGGTGTCGACCACTTCTACCACCACTGTATTGTTCCATTTACTTTTTTTGTCACCACAGAGGCACCCTTACCGATAATGGCGTCAATATAAGTACGGCACACCGGCAAGTCTGTTTCATCCACCTTCAACCCCTGCCGTTCCCGGCGTTCCAAGGCGCGCTCGGAAAGATAAGCTTGCGGACTGCCGACAGAGTAAGCAGTTTCTGCCTTATCACGAAGATTGATACGATACTTATAAGTCTTTTCCGCCGATACTTGCAATGTGCATGCCCCAAGCAGGCAACCTATTATAATTCTACTCTTAAAATTCATCTTAGCAACTCTTACTTATTATTTTTTTTCATCGCAAAGATACATAATCTTTTCCCTCAAGCTCAATTTTTGCGTACCTTTGCAACGAATTTCAGAATTAAACAGGTAAAAAGTAAAGAATATGGCTAAAGCAGGAACAGCAACAGAACTAGGCACAGAACGGATTGGAAAATTATTGATGCAATACGCAATCCCCGCAATTATCGCAATGACCGCCTCATCACTTTACAACATGGTAGACAGTATCTTTATCGGACACGGAGTGGGTCCCTTTGGCTATTTCAGGATTGGCAATTACTTTCCCTCTTATGAATCTGGCAGCCGCCTTCGGTTCGCTGGTAGGCGTAGGTGCTTCCCACACTTGTGTCTGTCCGATTGGGACAAAAAGACTATGATACCGCCCAACATATTCTGGGCAATGTCATCACCCTGAATCTCATTATCGGCATCGGCTTCACCATCCTCACACTCCTCTTTCTCGACCCGATTCTCTATTTCTTCGGAGGCAGTGCAGACACTATTTCATACGCCCGCGACTACATGTACATCATCCTTTTAGGTAATGTGGTGACACACATGTACCTCGGATTGAACGCTTTGCTTCGGGCATCCGGACATCCGCAAAAAGGCAATGATAGCCACCATCACCACCGTTATCATCAATACACTGCTCGACCCTATCTTCATTTATATATTCAAATGGGGTATTGAAGGTGCGGCGATTGCCACTATCCTGGCACAAATCATTTCATTGACATGGCAGTTCAAAACCTTCACCAACAAAAATGAATTGCTCCATCTGCGCCACGGCATTTACAAATTGCGCGGCAGCATCGTAAAAAACACCATTGCCATCGGTATGTCTCCTTTCCTGATGAATTTGGCAGCCTGCTTCATTGTCATCTTTATCAACAAAGGATTGAAAGAATATGATGGTGACCTTGCCATTGGCGCTTTCGGTATTGTAAACCGTATCGTATTCTTGTTTGTCATGATTGTGATGGGTCTCAATCAAGGCATGCAACCCATTGCCGGATACAATTTCGGTGCCCGTCAATACCATCGGGTTAACCAAGTATTAAAACTGACCATCTACGGAGCCACCCTTGTCACCACCAGCGGATTCCTTTGTAGGCGAACTGATGCCCGAACTGGCTGTATCCGCCTTTACCACCCACGAAGGATTGATTGAGCGTTCGGCCACCGGACTGCGTATCGTAGTCATGTTTTTCCCCATTATCGGTTTTCAGATGGTTACTTCCAACTTTTTCCAAAGTATCGGAATGGCATCCAAGGCTATCTTCCTGTCCCTTACCCGCCAATTGCTTTTCCTGTTACCTTGCATCATTATTTTACCCATGTTCTGGGGTTCAAAAGGAATATGGATGAGCATGCCGATTTCCGACTTGGCAGCCAGCATCGTGGCAGCCGTCATGCTTTATCGGCAATTTCAGATTTTTAAGTCTCATGCACAGAAGCAAGTTTCAAATTAAATAATTATATTTGCCGATATACTCACTAATTTATTACGACTATGAACGAGAATTATGTCATAAACCTAGGCCGTCAGCTAGGCAGTGGTGGTAAAGAAATAGGCGAGAAGCTGGCAAAAGAATTCGGTATCGCCTTTTATGATAAAGAATTGATAAAACTTGCTTCCGATGAGAGCGGATTGTGTAAGGAGTTCTTCGAGAAAGCCGATGAGCGCGCTTCACAAAGCATCATCGGCGGTCTGTTTGGTACTCGTTTTCCTTTTATCAGTGACGGTGCCATCCCCTATGGAAGCTGTCTGAGCAATGATTCACTGTTCAAAATTCAGAGTGATGTGATACGCGAGTTGGCCGAAAGACAGTCCTGCCTTTTTGTGGGAAGATGCGCCGATTATATCCTTCGCGACCATCCGCGATGTGTCAATGTATTTGTATCTGCTTCAAAAGAGGCGCGAATAGAGCGGCTGATGAGAATCCACAACATACCTTCGGAGGCTGCCGAAGAGTTAATGGAGAAAGCCGATAAGAAACGCTCTTCCTATTATAATTATTACAGCTATAAAACATGGGGAGCTGCAGAAACCTACCACCTGTGCATTGACTCATCGGTATTGGGAATAGACGGAACTGTGCAGTTTATCAAAGAGTTTGTCAAGCTGAAACTGGGAATCCAAAAATAACACTCAAAAAGACCTTGGAAAATATGTCCAGACCAAACCAACGGTCACGGCCTTGGAAGTAATGCACAAAGCAAACTGTTTTCGGGCGAGCAAACCTCGCCCGAAAACAGCAAAAATATTGGAGATTCATGCCATCCACCGCAAATGAAGAATTCACCGGACTACAGCCGATTACGGTCATTCTTCTCTTTCAGATACTCATAAAATGCATATTGGGCGCGTACCGGTTCTTCATTCGGATTCTTTTTTTTCAGCACACTTCTTTAAGTTCTCATCCACCCATCCTGCCTTTTGGTTATCCCTCAACTGGATATGAAGCATATCAATCATCTCCTGTTTCAACTCTTCGTCCATGACAGGAGTCACCGCCTCTATCCGCCGATACAGATTACGCCTCATCCAGTCCGGCGACCCCATGAAAAGAAGCGGTTTCCCACCGTTCAGGAAGTACCAGATACGGGCATGCTCCAAGAAGCTGTCCACTATACGGGTGATACGGATATTCTTGCTGTATGCCTGGCCGGGTATCAAACAGCAGATACCACGGACTATCAAATCAATCTTCACCCCCGCTTCACTCGCCTTATAGAGTTCATCAATCATAGCCGGGTCTTGCAGTGCATTCATTTTCAAAATGATATGTGCCTCTTTTCCGGCTTTCGCCATATTTATTTCATAACCAATCCGCCTGCGCAACTCCGGCAACAGATTGAACCGTGCCACCAGCAGACGTTTGAATTTCGGTTCAGCCACCTCCTTACGCAACACACGGAAAAGCGTATGCAAGTCATTGACAATTACTTCATTCGAAGTAAACAAACCCGAATCGGCATATACCGTTGCCGTTTTCTCATTAAAATTCCCCGTACTGATATAAGCATAGCTGCGCACTTGCTTTCCTTCCTTGTTGCGGCGAAGCACCAATGCCACCTTCGCATGCACTTTCAGTCCCGGAATACTATATATAATGTGTATTCCCGCTTTCTCCATCAGTTCGGCCGTCGCCAAATTATTTTCTTCATCAAAACGTGCCTTCAGCTCCACAAAGACAGTCACCTGCTTACCGTTTTTGTGCAGCAGCTATCAGCGTATTGATAACCTCCGAGTTTTCTGCCACCCGATACTGGGTAATCATAATCTCTTTGCAAGAAGGGTCGTGCACCGCTTCGTAAAGGAAATGGATAAAATGGTCAAACGAATGATAGGGAAAGTGCAACAGCAAATCATGCTTATTGACATATCGGAAGATGGATTCTTTTTTTCATCCAGATAATTCAGTTTCATGGGTACCGGCTTGACCGGTGCTTCATTACCACGATTAGGATTGGGCAAATGCGACAAGTCTTCAAGGTTGAGATGCTTGTCACCCGAACCAGCTCATCACGATTGATGTCAAAGGCATCCACAAGGAATTCCAGATAGTCCACAGGCATCTTGCGGTCATACACAAAACGACATACCGCCCCTATCTTGCGCTTCTTCACCTTCTTTTTCAGTTGCTCTACCATCTTTTCAGAACTTTCGGCATCATCGACAAAAATATCGGCATCACGCGATATCTTGCAACAATAGCTGCAATCCAACTCATAGCCGGGAAACATACGGTCAATATTTGCCTTGATGATATCCTCCATATACATCAGATAGAAATACTCACCCACCCGGGGAAGCTCGATGAAACGGGGCACTTTGCTATATGGCAGTTTGATGATATAATATTCCTTCTCACCGGTGTCACGACGAATGACACGCACCGAAAGATAAAGACGGTTGTCACGCAAAAAAGTCTTGATGCGATTCTTACATACAGGCACGGGCTGCAAATAAGGAAAAATCTCCTCTTTGAAGAAGTTCCTGATGAACTCCGTATGCACGGGCTCCACCTCCTGCTTGCTTTGGTAAAACACCACATGCTGCTGTTCACGCAAAGCAGGAATCAGCTTGCGTTCATAAATGCGAATACGGTCTTCCATCTGCTCATTCACCACCTCGGTTATCTGATGAATAAGATGTTTTGCCTCTTCCTGAGTAATATCATCACTGTGACCGCCCGAAGCAATCGCTTTATGTTCTGCCACACGTATCTTATAGAACTCTTCGAGATTGGAAGAATATATTGAAACAAAATTTATTCGCTCATATAGCGGAAGGGAGTCATCATCGGCCTCCAGTAATACCCGATGATTAAATGACAACCAACTGATATCACGTTTAAAATAATGATATTTGCTCTCCATAATATGCTAAGATTTGTGTCCAAATATAGTACCTTTGTTGGAAATAAACAAACAAACAATGACTAGAATTGGATTATTATCGGATACTCATTCATATTGGGACGATAAATATTTAAAATACTTTGAGGAATGTGACGAGATTTGGCATGCAGGCGACATCGGCTCGGTGGAAGTTGCCGAACGGTTAGCTGCCTTCCGACCCTTTCGTGCCGTATACGGAAATATCGACGGACAGGAAATCCGTAAACTTTATCCACAGATAAACCGTTTTACCGTCGACGGTGCAGAAGTACTGATGAAGCACATCGGCGGTTATCCGGGCAATTACGACCCGTCCATCCGCGGCAGCCTGTTTGTAAAGCCGCCCAAATTATTCATCAGCGGGCATTCTCACATCCTGAAAGTGAAATATGACAAGACTCTCGGCCTGCTGCACATCAATCCGGGAGCAGCAGGCAAATCAGGTTTCCACACCGTTCGCACACTGGTGCGTTTTGTAATAGACCAAGGAGAATTTAAAGATTTAGAAGTAATAGAATTGGCAGAATAAGTTGGATAGTAAGAAAATCTTTCCGAACTTTGCGCCACAAAAACAGTAATAACTAAAAATATGAAGACTTATCTCGTTACAGGAGCTGCCGGATTTATCGGCGCCAACTATTTAAAGTACATTTTGGCCAAGCATGACGATATCAAGGTCGTTGTCCTTGACGCCCTGACCTACGCCGGAAATCTGGGAACCATCGCATCTGACATTGATAATGAACGTTGCTTCTTTGTAAAAGGAGATATCTGTGACCAAGCACTTGCAGACCAGCTCTTTGCTGAATATAAGTTCGATTATGTAGTGAATTTTGCTGCCGAGAGCCACGTAGACCGTAGCATAGAGAATCCCCAGCTTTTCCTATGACCAACATCCTGGGTACACAAAACTTGCTCGATGCCGCCCGCCGTGCCTGGGTCACGGGTAAGGACGAGTCCGGTTATCCCACTTGGCGCAAAGACGTGCGCTATCATCAGGTGTCTACCGATGAAGTATATGGCAGTCTGGGAGCCGAAGGTTTCTTTACAGAAGAAACACCGCTTTGCCCTCACAGCCCTTACAGTGCCTCAAAGACAAGTGCCGACATGATTGTAATGGCATATCATGATACATACAAGATGCCCGTCACTATCACCCGCTGTTCCAACAACTACGGTCCTTATCACTTCCCCGAAAAGCTGATTCCGCTTATCATCAAGAATATTCTCGAAGGCAAGAACCTTCCTGTCTACGGCGACGGAAGCAATGTGCGCGACTGGCTGTATGTGGAAGACCATTGCAAAGCCATCGATTTAGTGGTACGCCGGGGACGCAACGGAGAAGTTTACAATGTAGGCGGACATAATGAAAAGCAAAATATAGAAATAGTCAAGCTTACCATTGCCACCATCCATCAGATGATGACCGAAAATCCCGAATATCGCAAGGTATTAAAGAAGAAGGAACGGAAAGAGAACGGCGAAATCAGCATTGACTGGATTAACGAGTCACTGATTACGTTCGTCAAAGACCGTTTGGGACATGACCAGCGTTATGCCATCGATCCCGAAAAGATTACAAAGGAACTGGGCTGGTATCCTGAAACAACATTTGAAGTGGGTATCGTAAAAACAATACAATGGTATCTGGAGAATCAAGCTTGGGTGGAAAATGTAACCAGCGGTGATTATCAGAAGTATTACGAAAGTATGTATAAAAACAGATAATACATCAATAGACCGGAAGCGGTGGCAACAGGTAATCAATGTATCGTGAATCTGCTGCCACCGCTTTCCGATTATTTTAACTTCAGCTTGACCAACACCGGAACAGTTCTATCCTAACCGAGGACTTGCATACAAGAATAAAGAAACGGCTAATGAAGTATGTCCTTTCATCAGCCGTAACAAGCATTCTCATCCGTTAGATTACCCCCTTTTATCAGTCGAAGTATTATAGTCTTCGGCAATGGACTGTACAGTCTATTACCGGGGAGACTGTATGGTCTACTACGGTGGACTGTACAGTCCGCTGCCGGAGACTGTAGTAATCTTCCGTTTAAAAGCCCTTGGCCGACAGCAGGAAACGACTTAATCTTCCCTTTGACCGCGGTTAAGCAGCAGGAGGCAATACAATGTGACTTTTACATTATTTCTTTTCAAGCTCTTGCAAGCTTTCCATCTTCTTCGTTTCCAGGAATTCATAGATGCCGCAAAGATGCTCTTTCACTTTCTTGTTGCCGAATTCATACACCTTGCTCACCAGCCCGTCAAGGAAATCACGGTCATGGGATACCACGATAAGCGTACCGTCAAAATCAAGCAAAGCCTGTTTCAAGATATCTTTTGTCTTCATGTCGAGGTGATTGGTAGGCTCATCGAGAATCAGCAGATTGACCGGTTCAAGAAGTAACTTTATCATTGCCAGACGGGTGCGTTCACCTCCCGAAAGTACCTTAACCTTCTTCATCGAAGCCTCGGGACTGCCAAACATGAAAGCTCCCAGCAAGTCACGAATCTTATTACGGATTTCACCTTTAGCCACATCATCGATGGTTTGAAAGACCGTCAGGTTTTCATCCAGCAGCGAAGCCTGATTCTGTGCAAAGTAGCCGATCTGAACATTATGTCCCAGTGTGAGTGTTCCTTCGTGCTCTATCTCCTTCATGATACATTTCACCAGCGTAGACTTACCCTCACCGTTCTTTCCCACAAAAGCCACTTTATCACCGCGCTCGATAGTGAGAGACGCATTGCTGAACACTACGTGGTCGCCATACGTCTTGCCTACCCCGTCCATAATAACCGGATAATTTCCACTTCGGGGTGATGGGGGAAACTTAAGGCGAAGCGCCGAAGTGTCTTCCTCATCCACCTCCACCAGCTCCAGCTTTTCGAGCATCTTGACACGGCTTTGCACTTGCAATGTCTTGCTATAAGTTCCTTTGAAGCGTTCGATAAAGTCTTTTGTCTCCTGAATCATTTTCTGCTGCTCTTCGTATTGTTTCATCTGTTGCTCGCGGCGTTCTTTACGAAGGACAAGATATTGCGAATAGTTCACTTTATAGTCATAGATACGTCCCATGGTTACTTCGATGGTGCGCGTAGTGATGTTATCCACAAACTTACGGTCGTGGCTGATGACAATGACAGCCTTTGCACTTGTTATCAGAAAATCTTCCAACCATTGTATGGACTCGATATCAAGATGATTGGTCGGCTCGTCAAGAAGAAGGACAGCAGGATTCTGCAGGAGCAGTTTCGCCAACTCGATGCGCATACGCCATCCGCCGCTGAAATCACTGGTCTGCCGGTTGAAATCTTCGCGCGTGAATCCCAGCCCGAGCAACGCTTTTTCCACATCTTCCTCAAAATGGGTAAGATCGATGGCATAAAACTTCTCGCTCATGGTAGAAACTTTCTCGATAAGTTCCATATAAGAATCGCTCTCGTAATCGGTACGCGTAGCCAACTCATTGTTAATGGCCTCAATCTCCGCTTCCATGGCATGAAGATGGGCAAAAGCCTGAGAAGCCTCCTCAAAAACCGTACGGCCGTCCTCCGTCATCAAATGCTGTGGAAGATAAGCGACTACACAATCCTTGGGGGCAGTCACTTTTCCGCGGGAAGGCTGACGGACACCCGCCAAAATCTTCAACAAGGTAGACTTGCCTGCACCGTTCTTTCCCATCAGGGCAATACGGTCTTTCTCGTTTATCTGGAAAGAAATGTCACTAAACAAGGTGGTTCCGCCAAACTCGACGGTCAATCCATCTACTGAAATCATATTTATTCTTTTTCTTTGTTATTATAATAAAGCAAATCAGGCACGGATGACACGGAGCCCACAGTCTGTCCGTAAAAAGAAAGAACCGTGTTTTCCGCGTAATCCGTGCCTGACTATATTTTCACTCACTAAAAGTTATGAAGCCAATATCAATATCAGCAACTGGGCTGTCAGGATGCGAAGGAACATGGACACCGGATAAACGGTAGAATATCCTACTGCCGGCGCATTGTTTCCCGCTGTCTGATTGGAGTAAGCCAATGCAGGGGGGTCGGTGTTACTACCTGCAATAAGACCCATCAGCATAAAATAGTTCATCTTATAATGGAAGCGGGCTACGGCACCCATTATCAATAAAGGTATAACCGTTATCAAGAATCCGCAACCTACATATAATAATCCGTCACCGTCTACCACCGTGCTCACAAAATTGGCTCCCGCCTTGATGCCCACACTGGCAAGGAAGAGCACGATACCGATTTCACGCAACATCAAGTTGGCACTCATGGTGGTGTAAGTGACCAGCTTCATCTTATAACCGAAACGTCCGATCAAAATAGATACAATCAACGGACCACCGGCAAGACCTAATTTCACCGGAGTAGGAATGCCGGGGAATGCAATGGGCAGACTGCCGAACAGGATTCCAAGGAAGATACCTACGAATATAGTCACGATATTAGGATGGTCAAGGCGTTTTCAACGAGTTACCCATCAAACCGGCAACACGCTCTACTGCATCCTGTGCACCTACCACCATGACACGGTCACCTACCTGAAGAGTCAGGTTTCGTGAAGCAAAGATATCCATACCCGAACGATTCACACGGGTCACATTTACTCCATACATACTGCTGAAATGAAACTCACCCAGTTGCTTACCGTTCATTTTGGGCTGCGTAATCAAGATACGGCGCGATACCATCGGAGTATCCTGCTTCTCCCAGTCTACTTCAATCTTCGGACCAATGAAAGCGATGATAGCTTCGGCATCATCTTCGGCACAAACCACAAACAACTGGTCACCGATGTGAAAAACAGTATCACGGTTCGGAATACTCACATGTCCGTTCTGAAGAATGCGGGAACATACAAAATCACGTCCCATAAAGTCTTTTACCTGGAGTAATGTCTTCCCTTCCAACGCCTCATTATGCACTTCAAGATGCATCATTCTGGGAGTAAGATGAGGGTTAGCCGCCTCTTCCCTGGCAATAGCTTCTTCTTCTTTTTTCAGATTAACACGGCAAATGTAACGAATGGCAATGATAGAACCGATAATACCCAACACACCAAGCGGATAAGCACAAGCATACCCCATGGCTATCTGCGGGCCGTTATAGCTCAGTTGCGACAAAGCTTCGTTGGCAGCACCAAGTCCGGGCGTATTCGTAACCGCACCGCAAAGAATACCCACCATCATGGGCAATTCGATACGTCCGTTCAACCCATAATACAATCCGAGGGCAACTGCAACGTTCAGACAAACAATGCCAATCGCTATCAGGTTCATGGCAACACCACCCTTCTTGAAAGAAGAGAAAAAAGACGGTCCCACCTGAAGACCAATGCAAAAGACGAACAAAATAAGTCCGAAATCTTGCAAGAATGTCAAAATCTGCGTGTTTCCCGTAAAACCGAAATGCCCACAGACAATACCGGTAAACAAGACGAAGGTTACACCCAGTGACACCCCGAAAATCTTAATCTTTCCGAGTAACACACCCACTGCTATCACAAAAGAATATAGCAGCACTATGTGTGCAATCGAGTTTTTCATCAGTAAATAGATTTTGTAACCAATCCATAATATTTAATGTGTTTTAAAAATTGCCGCAAAATTAGCAAATTCATTCCACTCAGCCCAATAATCCGGGCATAATTATTTCACCTGCATGATTTATTTTGCAATATCCACATAGCAAACCCCACAGTTACCTACTTCTTTCCTTAACAAAATGACAGAAATCAGCAGTTGCTTGCTGCGAAAATAAGTAAAAAAGGGAATCTATTTAAAAGGAATTACTATATTTGCCCGAACACTTGAACAAGATACAAGATATTACTAACTTAAATATTAATACCAAATAAACTATGGCAGATAGTAAAGAGAAACTCTTTTCAGATTTTCCCGGCGTTTCTACGGAAGCGTGGATGGAAAAGATTACAGCAGACCTGAAAGGTGCTGACTTTGAAAAGAAAACTGGTTTGGAAAACCAATGAAGGCTTTAAAGTGAAACCTTTCTACCGTCAGGAAGACTTGGAAGGTTTAAAAACAACAGAAGGGCTGCCCGGACAGTTCCCTTATGTGAGAGGTATAAAAAAGGATGACAACACCTGGCTGGTGCGTCAAGATATCCAAGTGGAATGCCCGAAAAAGAAGCAAATGCAAAAGCACTCGACATTCTGAATAAAGGTATAGACTCCCTTGGTTTCAAGGTCAATGCAAAAAGACTTGAATGCCGAATACATTGAAACATTGCTGAACGGTATTTGTGCCGAATGCGTAGAGCTGAACTTCTCTACCTGTCAGGGACATACCGTGGAACTGGCTAAATTATTGGTGGAATATTTCCAAAAGCAAGGTTATGACTTGACTCAACTGCAAGGTTCTGTCAACTATGACCCGATGGGCAAGATGATGGCAAAAGGCAAAGACCTGAGCAATTTCGCTGCTATTGCCAAGGAATTGGTAGACGTTCTGGCTCCATTGCCCAAGTATCGTTGCATCTGCGTTAACGCAGTAGAGTTAAACAATGCAGGGTCTTATATTTCACAAGAGTTGGGATACGCATTGGCATGGGGTAATGAATATCTGAACAAACTGATAGAGGCGGGAGTTCCGGCTACATCGGCTGCAAAAAGAATCAAATTCAACTTCGGTATCAGCTCCAACTACTTCCTCGAAATCGCCAAATTCCGCGCAGGACGCATGTTATGGGCCAACATCGTGAACGAATATAAACCCGAATGTGAATATGCTTGCAAAATGATTGCCCATGCAGAAACATCTACTTTTAACCTGACTCTGTTTGACGCTCACGTAAACTTGCTCCGCACCCAGACAGAAACAATGAGTGCAGCCTTGGCCGGTGTAAACTCTATTACCGTCACTCCGTTTGACAAGACTTACAAGACTCCGGATGATTTCTCGGAACGCATTGCACGCAATCAACAATTACTGTTAAAAGAAAGAATGTCATTTTAATAAGGTAGTCGACCCGGCTGCCGGTTCTTATTTTATCGAAAACCTGACTGTCTCCATCGCCAAACAAGCATGGGACTTGTTCCTCAATGTGGAAGAAGAAGGCGGTATGCTGGAAGCTGTCAAAGCCGGCAAGGTGCAGGAAGCCGTCAATGCAAGCAACAAGGCCCGCCATGATGCTGTTTCCAAACGCAAAGAAGTATTGCTCGGCACCAACCAATTCCCTAACTTCAACGAAAAAGCAGGCGAAAAGAATCCGGTCGAAGCACAATGCTGCTGCTCCGGCAACAGTTGCGAGAAACCTATCGCAACACTGAACTTCAACCGTGCCGCCAGCGAATTTGAAACACTTCGCCTGCAAACCGAACGCTCAGGCAAACGTCCGAAAGCATTTATGCTCACCATAGGCAATCTGGCTATGCGTCAGGCACGTGCACAGTTCTCTTGTAACTTCCTGGCTTGTGCAGGTTATGAAGTGATTGACAACTTGGGCTTCCCCACTGTAGAAGAAGGTGTAGAAGCTGCAATGAAAGCAGGTGCCGACATCGTAGTGATTTGCTCGAGCGATGATGAATATGCCGAATATGCTGTTCCGGCATTCAAAGCGCTCAACGGACGCGCCATGTTTATCGTAGCAGGTGCTCCGGCTTGCATGGAAGACCTGAAAGCCGCAGGCATCGAAAACTTTATCCATGTACGTGTAAACGTATTGGAAACTTTGAAAGAATACAACGCTAAGTTAGGAATTAAGTAAGGAAGACAATGAAACCGAATTTTAAAAACATAGATATTTATGCCGGATTCCAGCCGCAGAACGGTATGGAATGGCAAAAAGCCAACGGCATTACCGCCGACTGGAAAACACCGGAACACATCAGTGTGAAGCCTGTTTATACGAAAGAAGACCTGGAAGGTATGGAACATTTGAACTATACCGCAGGTATTCCTCCCTATCTCCGTGGCCCATACTCCATGATGTATACATTCCGCCCTTGGACAATCCGCCAATACGCCGGCTTCTCTACCGCAGAAGAAAGTAACGCATTCTATCGCCGTAATCTGGCCTCAGGTCAGAAAGGTCTGTCTGTTGCATTCGACCTTCCGACCCACCGTGGCTATGACCCCGACCATCAGCGTGTAGTAGGCGACGTAGGTAAAGCAGGTGTATCTATCTGTTCACTGGAAAACATGAAAGTATTGTTCGATGGCATCCCCTTGAACAAGATGTCCGTTTCCATGACCATGAACGGAGCCGTACTTCCTATCATGGCATTCTATATCAATGCAGGACTGGAACAGGGAGCGAAACTTGAAGAAATGGCAGGAACCATCCAGAATGATATTTTGAAAGAGTTCATGGTGCGTAACACCTATATTTATCCGCCTGCCTTCTCTATGAAGATTATCTCCGACATCTTTGAATACACCTCTCAAAAGATGCCTAAGTTCAATTCAATCTCTATCTCCGGCTATCACATGCAGGAAGCAGGTGCTACGGCAGATATCGAATTGGCTTATACCTTGGCCGACGGTTTGGAATATCTCCGTGCAGGTGTTGCAGCAGGTATCGATATCGATGCCTTTGCTCCGCGCTTGTCGTTCTTCTGGGCTATCGGTATGAATCACTTTATGGAGATTGCCAAAATGCGTGCCGCACGTATGTTATGGGCAAAACTCGTGAAACAGTTCAACCCGAAAAACCCGAAGTCACTGGCTTTGCGTACTCACTCGCAGACTTCAGGCTGGTCACTGACCGAACAAGATCCATTCAATAACGTAGGCCGTACCTGTATCGAAGCAATGGCTGCCGCACTGGGACACACCCAGTCACTGCACACCAATGCATTGGACGAAGCAATTGCTCTTCCGACAGACTTTTCTGCACGTATTGCACGTAATACTCAGATTTATATTCAGGAAGAAACTTACATTTGTAAGAATGTAGACCCATGGGGAGGTTCTTACTATGTAGAGTCTCTGACAAAATGAACTGGCTCACAAGGCTTGGGAACATATTCAGGAAATCGAAAGCCTCGGCGGTATGGCAAAAGCTATCGAAACCGGTGTGCCCAAAATGCGTATCGAAGAAGCTGCCGCACGCACTCAGGCCCGCATTGACTCAGGTGCACAGACTATCGTGGGAACCAACAAGTATCGCTTGGAAAAAGAAGACCCCATCGATATCCTCGAAGTAGACAACACCGCCGTTCGACTGGAACAGATTGAGAACTTGAAACGTCTGAAAGAGGGTCGCAACGAAGAAGAAGTGAAAAAAGCATTGGATGCTATTACCCGTTGCGTCGAGACCAAAGAAGGCAATTTGCTGGAACTGGCAGTAGAAGCAGCCCGTGTCCGCGCTACCTTAGGCGAAATTTCAGATGCTTGCGAAAAGATTGTAGGACGTTATAAAGCAGTAATTAGAACTATATCAGGCGTGTATTCATCAGAAAGTAAAAAAGATGCAGATTTCGCAAAAGCTTGCGAACTGACCGAAGAATTTGCAAAGAAAGAAGGTCGCCGTCCGCGTATCATGGTTGCCAAGATGGGACAGGATGGACACGACCGCGGTGCGAAAGTGGTTGCTACAGGTTATGCAGACTGTGGTTTCGACGTAGATATGGGACCGTTGTTCCAGACTCCTGCCGAAGCTGCCCGTGAAGCAGTGGAAAACGATGTTCATGCAGTGGGCGTTTCATCACTGGCTGCCGGACACAAGACTTTGATTCCGCAACTGATGGAAGAGTTGAAGAAGTTAGGCCGCGAAGATATTCTGGTTATTGCCGGAGGTGTTATTCCTGCCCAGGACTACGACTTCCTTTATAAAGCAGGTGTAGCAGCTATCTTTGGTCCGGGTACTTCTGTAGCCAAAGCAGCAGTACAGATTATGGAAATATTGCTGGAAGAATAAAAGTCTTCCTTACCACATTCAATTTATAAAAGGTGAACTTCGAACAAGTTTGCCTTTTATATTTTACCCAAACTACACTTCATCCCGATAATTGTCTCCCCAAATAAAATAATCCTTGTTATTAAGCTTTTATTCCCATCTTTTATTCGTTATCAACGATTTTTTAATTACATTTGCTTGATTAACATCTTAAAATGATATGAAGGATTTAACAAAATGCGTGCTAATCACAGCAACGCTGTTCGTGTTATATAGTTGCATGGACAAAAACGGACTGAACGGTGCACCCGAACCGACTCCCGAACCGGAAAAACCTTCCGTAGAGGACTACTTTGACTTCAACACAATGCAAACTATTAAAGTGAACATTGATTATGGTTTCAATGACTATCTCGTACTTTTTGAACTCTTCGATGAAAACCCCACAGAAGAACCGGAGGATGGATCTATTATTAAAAAAAGAGAATATAAAAGGGCTTTTTAAAGCCTCAACGGATAAATCAGGACGGTTCTCAGGCAATGTTACCATCCCGGCCCGAACCGAGAAAATATGGTTATACTCCGATTATTTGGGAACAGTTTCCCCCATAGAACTGACAATCAAAGACAAAAGTATCAGCTTCAATCAAAACGACTATATTGCCTCGCACAGAGACAGGACACGGGCAGTGACCCCCGTCAATGAATTTAAATATCCTGATGAATACAAGATATTAGGAGATTGGAGCGAAAGTGGAAAACCGACATATTTACTTCCCAAAGCAAATACGCCAGACTATATACTTTATAATATAAAAAGAAACATACTCTACCGTAAAGAATAAATACATATCCATAGTACATCCGGAATTTCTCGAAAACAACTTCAGCTCGGATATCATTTTATCGAAAGCAACCAAAATAAAATTGGTATTTGTGAATAGCGGAGCCGGATACAAAAATGTAGTTGGATATTATACTTATCCGAAAAATGAAACCCCTGAAGAAAATAAAATAACAAAGATTATTGCATTTCCCAATATCACCAGAACAGACCAGGCTTCTATATTTTCCCGTGACCAAGTAGAATTTAAAATATTGGGATGGAACACAATTCCAAGATGAATTCCCGGCAGGGGTCGCCATCGGATTTTTCCTTCAACCCAATGGGTTCTCCAACAATAACGGTACTATCGAAAACCCGGTAAAAGGAAATGCCTGGAATGCCACTAAATATTCAAGCCCCAACCTGAACTATCAAGGTGAAAAACGAACCATCGCTTTATTGGACGCCATTTCTACACAAATGGTAACTATCGGTTTTGAAGACGGTAAGGATAACAACTTTTCCGATGCTACATTCTATCTTGACATTGAACAAAAGGATGCAGTGGAAAAAAATACAATTCCCGATTTACCGGATGAAAACGCTCCAACTCCGGATGACAATGTACAAACGACTTTTTGGTACACTTACCTATGAGGATAAATGGCCGGAAGAAGGTGATTATGACATGAATGATGTTATGATAGACTATGAATCCACTATTTACAAAACATTAGCAACCAATAAAATCACCAAAATTTATCGATAAGTTTACCCCTCGTCATAACGGAGGTATTTATAACAACGGCTTTGGCTACCAATTGACAAATATTACTTATACAGATGTCAAAAGTATCACTATCGAGGGACCTGAACGTTCCACATTCATCGGCAACGACAATATGGAAAGCGGACAGACCTACCCTACTGTCCTCCTCTTTGACAATATCAAAAACGTGATAGGAAAGACCTATACTGTGACCATAGAAATAGCAAATGCAGACTATAATAAACTAATTCCGCCCTATAATCCGTTTATTATCTGTAGCACAGACCAAGGAAGAGGCAAAGAAGTGCACCTTGTCAATTACCCGCCGACCGATAAAGCCGACAACAACTTATGGAGTACAGGAGAAGATGCCTCTCAACCTGAGCACAATTTGTTTTATGTATCCAACGACAATATGCCCTTTGCTATCCATTTACCGGATGTAAAAGACTTCCCTGTCCCGGCAGAAAAGGTACGTATCACTACAGCATACCCCGGATTTGCTGAATGGGTAAGATCTTCCGGTGCACAAAACAAAGACTGGTATCTTCATAAAAACGAATAAAGAGAAGCAGGTAAAAAAATAACCGAAAAGCTGCAATTTGCTTCAAATTTCAGAATCTTTTTAGATTCTCCCTCTAAATTTGCCGCAAAGAAACCATAAAAATAAAACGATTATGAAAAAGAACTGGATGTTATTTTTATTTTTTGCAGCTATCAGTGTATTTACTTTCAGCGCATGTAGTGACGACGACAATGATACTCCCGATGCATCGGCGGTATCCAATCTTGTCCGGGAAGCATTTAATTCCAAATATCCACAAGCCCGGTCTGTGGAATGGGAAGTAAAGGGTAATTATGCCGTTGCCAGTTTCCACAGCGAAGGAACATCGCATGAAGCATGGTATAATCCTTCGTCGGCAGAATGGTATATGACGGAAAGCGATATACCTTATGAAGCATTGCCACAACCGGTGAAAGAGACTTTCAAACAAAGTGAATATGCCGGTTGGAAAATAGACGATGTAGACATGCTAGCCCGAGCAGGCATGGAAACCATTTATGTAATCGAAGTGGAGCAAGGCAAACAGGAAGTCGATTTATATTATTCGCCCGAAGGTGTTCTGACCAGAACTGAAGTTGATAATGATTCGGACTACTATGAAGATTTCATTCCCCAACCGGATTTGGACGATTTCTCTGCCCTCATCAAAGAGATGTACCCCAATGCCCGTATTCTTGATATCGAAAAAGAAAAAGATTACATGGAAGTGAGTATTTGGGATGAAAATAAAGAAAAAGACGTTTATTTCGACAGTAAGAAGACATGGGTGGGAACCAGTTGGGACGTACGTGCTTCCGAACTTCCCCAAGCTGTGAAACAGGCTGTTAATGCCCGGTATCCCGGATTTACCATCGATGATGCCGAATACGTACAAACACCCGTATCCGAAGAATGGTATATCATCGACTTGGAAAACAAAAGCACAGACGAGGAAGTGGAAAACCTGAGAATAAAAGCAGACGGTACATGGATTAAATAGCATATCAAGTACAAATAGCGGCTGAAAGCAGTTTCTAAATTCTCATAAATTAAAGAGAAAAGAGAGTTGCTTTCAGCCGTTTTTGTTACCTTTGCAATCCTATTAGACAGAACGAAAATTATGATAGTTTGTATTGCCGAAAAGCCTTCCGTTGCACGCGATATCGCCGATGTATTGGGAGCAAAAAACAAAAAAGACGGATACATAGAAGGAAACGGATACCAGGTGACCTGGACATTCGGGCATCTCTGTACCCTGAAGGAGCCGCATGAATATACTCCTTCATGGAAAGCATGGAGCTTGTCCAGCCTTCCGATGATTCCTCCACGTTTCGGAATCAAACTCATCAATGACCCGGGTATAGAGAAGCAGTTCCGCATAATCGAAAGTTTAATGCAGAAAGCCGATGAGATTATAAACTGTGGTGATGCCGGACAAAGAAGGAGAGCTGATTCAGCGATGGGTGATGCAAAAAGCAGGCGCTCACTGCCCGGTGAAACGCTTGTGGATTTCATCACTGACCGAAGAAGCTATCCGTGAAGGTTTCCAAAACCTGAAAGACCAGTCCGATTTCAAGCCGTTGTACGAAGCCGGCTTAAGCCGTGCCATCGGCGATTGGGTATTGGGGATGAATGCCACTCGTCTTTACACCTTAAAGTATGGACAAAACCGACAGGTTTTATCTATCGGTCGCGTACAGACACCCACCCTTGCTCTGATTGTCAAAAGGCAACTGGAAATTGAGAACTTCACTCCCCCAACAGTATTGGGTACTTGCCACTGTATATCGTGATACGACCTTTACCGCCATCATCCGAAAAAGCGATGAAGAACTGGCACAAGAGGAAAGTGACCAAAAAAGAATCGGCTAAAAAGAGCAAGAAGACTGTAGAAAACAGAGGAATACCTCCCATCACTGATCTCTCCACAGGCGAAGC